>Ga0265299_10000832_pt1 | contig 37405 bp, 24 predicted proteins | sample AusTroGonzalo_MG_4_FD_193485 | JGI IMG/M metagenome (GOLD analysis project Ga0265299, IMG submission 193485) | Bovine rumen microbial communities from tropical cattle in Woodstock, Queensland, Australia - Gonzalo_02 | ecosystem: Host-associated > Mammals > Digestive system > Stomach > Rumen ... | reverse complement strand
AAGCGGTGCATCCCGAAGATCACGCACCCGCCAGTGACACTTCGCCGGCGCTTGTTCAGGCCAACGAAGAAAGCTCGGGAGAATGCTTGATCAGAATCCGCTCACTGTCAGTGGGCGGAGGTTCAAGGCGAAGCGGCTGCCGTCGTGTGTCAAAACCGTGACGGTGTCGCCCGCGCTCACCGGGGTCACGCACACGCCGACGTTGTCCTTGGGACTGATCTGGATTGCGCTGATGGTTTCGGCCATGGAGTTCTCCTTGCCCAAAGCGGGCAGACGTGAGCATTCTAGCCGGATGCTCAGGTCTGATTCATGGACGCTGCGGATCGGGCCTGACGATTTCAGGCAAGGTCAGAGAGACTGTTTTTGCTGAATTTTCTCCTATACTTGGCGGTTTGGGAAGGCTGGATGAGCAAAGCCCCCCTCCCTGATCGATTGCAGTGCAGCCAGAGCAGTTCTGAAGTTCAACTTGAGAAAGAAAGGAAACGAAGATGCCGGGTCCAAAAGGAATCGATTCCGTCCCTCTTGACTATTTCATGAATACCGCCAATCAGGTGCAGCAGAATCAGGCCCCCGAGGAGAACAACCAGGATCAGAACCTGATCATCGAGCGGAACCAGGACCAGAACGTGCAGCAGCCCCCGGAGCGCAACCCCGAGGGCACGCTCGTGCGCCAGCTCGACGTGCTGCTGCTCAAGGCGGCAAAGGCCTCGACCAAGAGCCTTGACGGCAATACGATCAACACCAGGCTGCGCAAGCTCGTCGACGACGGAGCCCTGGACAGGAATTCCCTGAGGCTGCTCAAGCGCCAGGCCGACGAGGTCAAAAGCGCGATGAAGGCCCTGAACGGCCTCACCGGGCGGCAGATGGCCACTGCCTTCAAGACCGTCATGGTTCAGCGTCCGGCCGGCCCCGGCGAGCCGCCTCCGGCGCCGGAGGCGTGCGTGGTTCTTGACGAGCGGAGCCAGGCCGGCAGGGTCATTTCCAGAGCCGTCAAGGCCCAGGACGAGCTCTCGAGCCTGCTTGCGCAGCTTGACAAGCGGCTCGACGCCCTCGAGCGGCACGATGAAGAGATGCGCGCCGCCAACAGAGACTACAAGGGCGTCGATGAAGACATCCACAATGAAATCGTCGAGATGCGGCAGCTTTGCGACCGCCGCTCGACTGAAATCCAGAAGCTCGCCTACCAGATGCGCGGCTTTGCCCTGAAGCTTGCCGCTCAGGGGCTTGAGCCCGATCCCAACATTCGGGCGATCCTCAGGGCCAAGGTCGACGATCTGCTGCCCAGGCAGGCCCTTGCCATGCACGGCACGGTCGATTCGCTCGCGGCGGTGAGCGAGGCGACCAAGCTCAAGTCCCTTGCCGCCAAGATCGACTCCTATAAAACCAATCCCGCCCTGACGCTGACCGACGAGGCGATCGCCGAAATCAGAAACGACATCCACGAGTTCAAGCTCGCTCTGGAAGTGATCAAGAAGGAAGGCGTCCAGTTCGAGGCGCCGCGCGGCAACATCAGGGATGATGCCTCCAAAGGCCAGAAGCCCGAGGAAGAGATCTTTACCGGCGGCATGCTGGAGAAGGACATCAGCGACGACAGCGGCGACAACATCATTGACACCAGAACCAGCGTCCCCGGCAAGGGGGGCGTTCTCATTGACGACGGGCTGGGCGGGCTCAAGCCCGACATGAAGGTCGTTCACAAGGGCGTCATGGTGCCCAGGGACATCATCGAGGTGCTCGAAAGGGACATCGCCGACATCGAGCGGAAATTCACCGGCGTGCGCACGCACGTGGCAAGGGATGTCTACGCCAATTTCTACAGCAATGTGAAAGCGCTCCTCAAGGAGGATCCCGCATTCGAGCAGAAGTCCTCGTGGGGCGACGATTCCCTGCAGGCCATATTCAACAGGCGCAACCAGTTCCTCAACGGCCTGAACGCCCTGCTCGAAGCGGCACTCAATCCGAATACGACCGAGCAGCAGATCACCGCTCTCAAGAATGCGCTCGCGCAGCAGGCCCTTCAGCTCAAGGCCCTGGCAAAAGCCTATGTGAAGAGTCCGGCACCATCGGCCCAGATGCTCAACACCCTGATCGACAGGTTCAGTGCGATCGAACCCATCGTGGTCAGCGCCTGCGCGCTGCCCGACAAGGTCAGGAACAGCGACCAGTTCTTTACCGGCTCCGAGGCAATGAGCCTGTTCAAGGGCGAACTGTCGGTCTCCTCAATCGTCGAGGCGAGAGCCCGCGGGCATCAGGATGCCGATGTGAATCCGCTCAACGATGACGTGAACATCATCTCGGAAAGAAAGCTCGGCGCGGGCGCAACCAGCAATGTCTACGAGCTCGTGCGCAAGGACGGGCGCAAGCTCGTCTTCAAGGGCGAGGTGGAAACCCGCAGCGGACTGGGCACCACCGCCGGGGCCATGGGCAAGGCGTACGTCTTCGGCCAGCAGACCTGCAACCTGAACTTCGCCTCAAGACAGGCAGCCGACGCCCTCGGCCTGGGCGGGCTGATCGTGAGCTATTCGGTCGGCACGCACAACGGCACCTTCGGGTTCTACATGGGAAAGGCCCGGGGGGTGACGGCAAGGGCGTTCACCCAGAGCAAGTCGACCAAGCCGGAGGGCGGTCTTTCGGCTAAGGAGATCTCCAGGCTGCCCGATCAGCAGAAAGCCAGGGTCAAGGCCGACATCATGCGGGAACTGAACCGGCTGCAGTGGATCGATCTGCTCACCGGACAGGCCGACCGGCACTGGGACAACTACTTCATCCACGTCGATTCCCAGACGCTCAAGGTGACCGTCAGGGGCATCGACAACGACCTGAGCTTCTCCAAGTACCGGACCGGAGCCGTTCAGCTGAAGCTTGACACCGATCTGACGGCCACGTTCAAGAGTCAGCTCAGGGAGCTCGCCCGGACCATCGATTCGCGCCACGCCGACGACGAGTACCAGAGGCTCCTCAACGATCCCGGCATCACCATCAGGCAGAGCGGAAAGATCACGATCGACGGCTCCAGAATCCAGAACAAGGCCATCGGCCATCTGGTCTCACAGCTGGTCGGCGTTCAGTCCTTCGCCGTTCCCGACAAGATAGACCGCGAAACCTACGACGCCCTGGTGGCGCTCAAGCAGGGCGAGGCTCGCGAGCAGTACCTCAATTCGATCCGATCGCGCCTCGCCCCGGAGAACTACGAGGCGGCCGTCGCGCGTCTCGATGATGTGATCGCCCATGCCGAGCGGCTGCGCGAAGAGGGCAGGATCATCCAGAACGAGCCCAATGGCTGGCTGCAGGCCGAGGAGACAGCGCGCGGCACCGGCAGGATCCAGGTGCAAAGGGGGCGCGGGGACGTGAAGAATCTTGGAGGCCAGACGGCCAAGACCGTCCACGAAGTGTTCTGCCCGTCGTACTTTGCGCGAGACGGAATCGACAAGATCTTTGCCTGATTCGTTCGAACCGGCGCGGGATGAGACTCTCCCGCGCCGCAGATCCCCCTGAAGATGGGGGGCCGGCCCCGGAACCGGAAAACGCCGGCCGCGTCCAGCCCGTCCCTCCTGCCTGCCTCCCTCCTGAGAGCCCGCATTCCGGCCCCTCAGATTTCCTCCTTCCGCCGCACAGCGTATTTCGAGTTCGTGGCGTAATACTGTTAAAAGGCGCTTTTTATTTGATTTCTGTGGTATTTCCAGATCATTCCGAATATCGTTGCCTGATACAATATGTCCAGCGTGCAATCTGATTGCGTGTCCGTTCACCAGCCTGCCGGAGTCCGGCAAAAAGGTCACTATGAGAATCGATTTCCACGAATTCGCGAGCCTGCTCAAGCAGCTGCGGCCGGATGCCGCAGAAACGCAGCACGAAGTCATCAGCATCGCCATTGATGCCCTCACCCTCACCTTTGTGCATGCGCCGGACGATCCGGACTGCGTTCTGATGCGCACGCGCGTGCTCAAGCTCGCCGATCTCGCCCATCCGGGCGAATTTGCCAAGGCCGCCCTCTCGGGCAACTTCCTCTGGCATGCAACCCGCGGCGCAAGGCTCTCGGTGGGGTCCGACGATGCGGTCTACCTGACCGAAAGCCGCCCTCTTGACGAACTCTCGGACGCCGAGTCGATCGTTGCGGCCATCGATGACTTCGTGGCCACCGTCACTGACTGGCAGATAAGGAGCCGCCTGTATGCTTAAGGAACAGTTTTTCCAGATTCTTCAGGAGTTCTCGGCTCTCACGGGAGTCGAAATGAGGCCGGACGAGGACACCGGCGTCGTCAGCTTTGTCGTCGATGAGGAAATCATCGTGAACCTGACCTACCTTGACGAATCCGACATGATTCTCATCTTCTGCCCCGTGGGCGGCTTCGGAGAGCTCTCTGCGGCAGATGCCGGCGACAAGGCTCTGGCGCTTCTCAGGCTCACGGACCTGAGCGGCCAGTGCGGGCACGTCACGCTTGCGCTTGACGAGAGTGCCGGGCTCGTGGCCGCCATGGACCGGCGCAGCGCGCTCACCATCGTCACTGTCGACGTCCTTGCGGCCTGGGTGGAGTTTCTCGTGCAGGCCGTGCACAGCGTGCGCGAATACTTTGCAGAACATTTTCCCTCTCAGGAGGAGTAGCCATGCCCCCTGGCATCAACAATTCCGTCCAGCAGCCCTCCTTCAACTTCGAGGTCATTCCCCAGGAAGACATTCACGAGGCGCAGAACCAGCGCAACTCGATGCCGGCCTCCAGTGCGAACCGCGAGCCCGGCGCCAATCCCCTGAACGCCAACGGCCCCGAAGCGAACGACCCGGGAGTCGATCACATCCTGAATCACCCCAGCCACTCGATCCACGAACCCAACAACCAGGCTTCGAATTTTGTCGCGCAGCACCAGGTCCAGTCGGGAAAGGACTGGGATCTTTCCAGGGCCAAGGAAATGCTCGGACTTGTGCAGGAGTCGGTCGCGCACATCAAGGAGACCGTGAGCGGCGGGGCGATCGGCAAATTCACGGGTGAAGTGAGTGCCGTGCTGAACAGAGCCATCACGGAGCATCCCGGACAGGACTATCAGCCGCTTGTGAATGATCTGAAGGATCTGCTGCAGGCCGCGGGCGAACTCAAGGCCGCCCGCTCCGAGCTTGTCAAGGGCATCACCGACGGCTCGGACATCCAGGATCCGGAAGCGGCACTCTCGGCGGTGAGAACCGGGCTGCGCCAGTTCAGGTACCAGACCCAGAAGGCCGTCATCGCGATGAACCCGGGCGGCAACATCGTGCAGACGATGGGCGTAGCCGAAGGGGCCATGCGCGGAATCCAGAACCTCTTCTCAGGCACCGTCGTCACCAAGGCGATGCTCGAGCAGATCGTGCAGCTGGAGGATCGCCTTGCAAGCAAGGTCGCCGACATCCAGAACAAGCTTCAGGCGATCGACCCCAACCTGTCCTGTCCGCAGCTGCCCGATAACTTCAGGCTCCTGAGCACGATCGGCGACACGCTTGAGCTCTCCCACCGCACGAACGACCAGATCCGCGGCTTTCAGGACAAGCGCGCCACCGAATCGGCCCTGCGCACCGTACTCACTCCCGTGTGCAAGAGAGGCGGCAGCCACAAGGTCACGCTCTCGGGAAACGCCGGACAGCTGATCGGACTGGGCTTCCCCGCTACGGTCGTCGCCGGACTGCGCGTCGGTCTCAACGTTCAGATCACGGCCGACGTATCGGCTCCGGGGGGCAACAAGCCGATCGATGTCACATACCGCCTCACCGGCGGCCTGGAGGGCAAGCTGGTCGGAGCCGCGGAACTGCTCTCCACCGATGAAAGCTCGGCGGGGGGCGGCGGAAACGTGACAAAATTCGTCACCCGCTCCTACGCGACCCTTGACGACCTGATCCTGGATGCCGACCGGTGCTGGCTGGCCACGTCCCGCTCCCTGGCCGGAGCCCTGCTCGGAAAGGTCGGCTCGGCCATCGGCAACCTCGGCACCAAAGTTTTCCGCCTGATCGGACGGCACTCCGGAGACGTCATGCAGAACAACCATGACTATCTGGAATCCATGAAGATGCGGGGGCTTGTCAGCAGCCTCGACGCTGTTCTCGCCAAACGCGCCAATCCCGTCATCGTTGCTGAAAGACGGGGATTGACCGGACAGCTCTCGGGGGCCATTTCGGCCAAGATCGGCTTCGGAGGAGGCTTTGGCGCCATCGCCGGGGAAGTGTCGGGAGAGTACCAGCGCGACTTCTCTGTCTCGAGCCGCACCTATGCGCCGATCGTCCAGAACATACGCAATGCCAGCAGGCAGCAGCTGATGGACATGCGGCGTCCGCTGCCCGACGGCGTCACGATGATTCGGATTTCTGACCAGATCAGCGCGGAAGAGCTGACCGAGAAGTTCAATTCAGTCGTTCAGAATTGCAAGGATAATCCGCCTAAGGACCTCAATGCATGGGCTGATTTCGCCAACAGGGTCCGCTCGGCGCTGATCATGGTGGAGCTGCAGTACCTGAACGGCAGCATCGGGCGCGAGGAGGCCGACCGTCTCCTTGAGCGGTTCTCGAACCCTGAGATCAAGATGCCGCCAGACATCTACCGCGAGTATCTGATGGAAAACACGGGCAACGCCAAGCCCGCGAAGATCAGAAGCAGCTTCTCGGGCTCGGCCGAGATCAGCACCTTTCTCACCACCACCAAAGGCTGGACGGAAAAGGCCAAGTCGATCTCGAACCCGCTGCTCAAGGCCGCCGCCGATACCGGCATTTCCGAGTTCCGCTCGCTATCCGGGGCTGACACGACCGTGAAGTACAGCTTTTCCTCTGAAAAGCCCGCCCATCCGGATGCTGATCCCCGCCCCTGGGAAAACACCGTCAAGACCACGCACCAGATCACCGTGACGTCTTCGATGCCGTTCCGCGCCATCACTGATTTTACGACGCGGCTTTACCTCAAAAAGGGCGAGCGGGCCGATGTTCCAACCCAGCATTCGATCGGCAGCATCACCGGGGACATTGCCAAGGACATCCCGGACAATGCGAGCCAGCATGTCCTCGCCGCCATTCCGAAGATGATGGTCGCATGCGCCAGGGAAAGCTCCAAGGCCGCCGTGATCAAGCTGTTCTCCGATCCCGAGAAGGCCCAGAATCTTGCCAAATTCATCATCGACAATTCGGACGAGTCGTACGAAATCATCGTGAAGACTGTCGAGTGGGCAGCGGAACATCCGGACCAGGAACTGAACGCCGCCCTGACAGCCGGCAGCAATATTGTCGCCAACAGTCTGGAGGCAAGCGCCAGCGCCCAGAAGACGATCAAGTGGGACTTCGTCGACGGAGAGCCGTCGCTCTTTAGCGTGTATCAGGAGGATACGAGCAAGTACGGCATCAGCAGTGATCCGTTCGGCAAGGATTACGGAACGAGCGTCAGCATCACGTACTCCGTGACCGATTCGCTCAAGGAGCGCGGCATGCTTCTTGGCACGTCGCTCACGGCGCTGATGGGACACGCCGAGGCGTTCATGCTCGCAAAAACCGACGTCACGGCGCACTCAACCAACAACCAGAGCCTGAAGAACTACCTGTCGTCGAATCTGTCCGCAGTCAAGGGCGTTCTCGCCGATCTCGAGTCGCCCAAGAACGTCAACCTCTACCTGAAGGCGCTCTATGCGGCCCGGGGCGATCTGGATCTGCAGATCAAGATTCAGGATGCGCGCCAGAGGCTCGTCGCGCTGCCCGCGGATGCGCCCGACTACCAGGTGGTCGATGCGGCGCACGACTTTATCCTGGCGATGACGATGGGATACCGCAGCAGCTTTGACCAGGCCTAGCGGTTCCTAGGCGGGCCATGACCTGGGGACGGGAGTTTCCCGCCCTCAGGCACGGCGGTTTTTGGCGATGTTCTGCGGATGCTTGCAGGACGCCGTCCAGGCCGGTTTTCCTGCCGGACTGCCGTCCAGGTAAACGTCATGGCAAACGATAATAATTCTCCGCAAAAACAATCTGATACGCAGCCTGTTTCTGATGCCGTTCGCGTCAGCTTTTGACGCACTCGTCCGTATCATCTTCTCATGGTAAAGCCTCAGCTTTCCGCCCTGCCTGTCTTGTGTTTTGAGGAGCCGGCCATGAGCAAAACCTGCCTTGTCATCTTTGACGCAAAAGCGCGAAGCGCCTTCGAGGACCATGTCAGCGCACTGGCTGAAAACGACGAATTTGTCGTGATTTCCAGCCGCCGCTTTGCGCGGGACTTTGCCAGGAGGCACCCTGGCCTTGCCAATCCCTACGAGCGGCATCCGGCGAGCGACCGGAACCTGGAGTCGAGCTGGGAGGCATTCCTCGCTGATCCGGTCCGGTGCCTGAGCGCCTGCAGCAGGGCCGTGGTCTTCAGGCGCGAGACCGCACGGAGCAAGGAAATCGCTTTCCGGGAGCAGAGCGTGACCGGACTCGCCCTCGCCCTGGGTCTTCCCGCCGAGATAGCCATCCCGGGCGAGGACGGCCTGTTGATCCTTCCCGCTCCGGAACCGCAGGCAGCGGAGGTCCTGGAGGCGATTGAGCGATGGAAGCGCTCGCACAGGCGCTGGAACGCCGCTGTCCGCGAAGGGAAATTTTTCGGAATGATGACCTCCGGATACGCGCCGGACAAGGAATTCTGCTGCTGGAAGGACGTCGAGCGCGCCCTGAACCGCCTCATCGGTTCCGATCAGGCCGCGGGCGGCCAGGACCGCTTCTGCATCGTTGAGCGTCTCGACGAAAACACCTATGTTCAGGCCGCTTTTCAGTCCGAGGGACAGACGCCCAGCTGGCGCATCGAGTGGAGAAAGACGTTCCGGAACGGCGCCTTCAGGCACTTCTACGGCGTGGAGCGAACCCGGCGGAGCCGTGAGGCTCAGATGGCGTACAGTCTCTCGACCGTCAAGAAGGTGTTCCGGGAATTCCTCCAGACGGGCGGCAACACGATGTCGAGCGACGATGTCGAGTGGCACGAACTGCGGTTCAAGAGGAACGGGACAGCCGGCGGCTAAAGGGAACCGCCTGTACTGCGCCAGGCCGGCGGAAGCGTCCGGGCGGCATCAGTTCTCAAGTTTCTCCCTCACGACATTCTCGATGCCGGACTCGCCCTGCCACATGGCAAGCCATCCGTCGATGAGCCTTGAGTCTGGCATCTGCGCCGAGACCCGCCACCGCCCCTGCCCGATCTGTTCAATCTCCTGAGATTCATTGAAGGGCGTCTCCGAGAGGTTCCGGACCGTCTTCTCATTGGTCGTCTCAAAGGACAGGCGCACGCGAGCGCCGCCTCTCGAGTAGTTGAAGTGCCGCCCGGCAATGTAATGCTCAAGCGAGAAGTCCGCGGGCCGCGCAAAGCTCCTCTCCGTCACCGTGGCCTTCTTGATGCGGTGCAGCGCAAGGTGCCGGAACTCCCCGCCCTGCTCGTACCGGCAGACGAGGTAGATGCGCACGTCCTGCTGCACGAGCCCGAGCGGCAGGACGCAGACCGGGCCCCGGGCGCTCCTGCCGGTCGTTTCGCTCGCCTCGTACTCGAGACAGAGCACCCTGTCCAGATAAAGGGCATCGGTCACGGGCTTCAAAATCCGGTTGGTGATGGTCGGCGGCTCGAACGGCAGCTGGTTCGGCACGATCGCCACCTTGCGGCTCCAGTCCCGTGCGCGGCTGAGCCCCGCGCCCTGGATCTGCCTGCCGGCCTGCTCGAAGAATTTTTCCAGCGACTCGAGGCATTTTGCCGGAAGCTGAAAGCGCAGGTAGGCCTGAGACAGCGACAGGAGCAGCGTCTCCTGGGGCGAGAACTCCATCCGGGCAAAGGGAGAGTTCCGGCCCAGCCGGTAGCCGTACGGGATGGACTTGTCGGAGAGCTCGATGTCAAAGGCGGGCTCCTCGCGCATCGCCCTGAGCGCCCGCTGCACCATCTGCTTGCTCACGCTCGCGGCGCCGTCATCGAGAAGCCTCCGGTAGACGTCGTCGCACGTTCTCCAGCTCCGGGTCGAGAGCTTGTCGAGAATGCGCAGATAGACAAGCGTCTGGTCCTTGGCGGGTTTTCGGTCGGGCTTTTCCATGGCGGCGGTGGCTCCAAAAAAAGGATTTTCAGGCAAATCGCAGAAGCATGCCGGACATCGCCGGCTCGCAGCTCCTGACCCCAATCTTACGACGTCGGCGGGGCTGCCACTCCGCCGTCCTTGTCCGTGCGGGATTTTTCTTGCCGAACACTGGAAAAATAAGGGTCAGATTGACTACAATGACCGTGTGAAAAATCAAATGGATGCACCCCGGGGATCTCCTGATTTCAGGATCATGTGATGGTGCAGAAAAGATCATCATGACAAACTTCGACACTTCGGCTCTGCAGAGCTTCCGCAATTTCCAGTCCGTCACGGAAAACACGATGGCCAAGATCGACGGCGGCAATGTCGTCAGCAAGGGTGAATACACAGGCAAATTCTCGGCGATCGGCCGCTCCAACGCCGAAAAGTCCGAAAACAACGCCGTGCGCACGGAGCTCCTGAAATCCCTCGGCAAGGCCTTCGGACTGAAGGGCATGACCGAGTCCAACGGAACGGTCAGGTTCTCCCGGGAATTCATGGACAAGCTCGAGACGCTTCTCGGCCCCAAGGTCTTCAAGAAGAGCGACTTCGGCGTCAAGGGCGCCAGCGGCGAAGTGACGGGCGGCCACCCGCTCACGAGCCGCCGCATTTCGGCGATCCTCAACAAGGCCGCCATCATCGGCAAGGGAGACTTCACCACCGCCGACTACAAGACCAAGCTTGACTTCATCAAGACCGACATCGAAAAGATTCCCGACGAGAACGCCCGCTCGAAGGTCAAGGCGCAATTCGAAACGGTCGGCAAAATGCTCAACTTCCTTGAAAACAAGTTGACGGACGACTGCATCGGACTCAACTGGAACTGGGAGATCGCCGATCCGAGCAAGCGGGTGGAAGAGGAGATTCCGAAGTGGGCCCTGACGTTCCGCGAAACCATGCCGATTCCTCTTGCGACCAAGCAGCCGATCAACGACGAGCTCGCGAAGCCTGAAAACGGCGGCCTGTTCGTCCACCTGGAAAACCTCCCGCGCCTGGAAGATATCACAGATCCGAAGCAGATCATCAATTACATCCGCAACGAGATGCAGCAGTACATCAAGACGAGCTGCGACATCTGGATCGATACGGCCAACAATCCGGCCTTGCGCAACCAGTTCATCAACACCATGCGCAGCCTGAGCGGCTGCATGGAAAAGCGCACGACTGAGCTCTCCGAGTTCGCCATCAATAACAACCTCATTGAGGATGTCCAGGCCGCACCGAGTCATGCAAAAGACATGTCGCTCGAAAAGTGCATCGGCAACGAAATCACCGCCTGGGTGGCGAAGCACCCGGACAAGTGCGAATGGGAGGACATGATCGAGGAGGTCACCGCCAATCTGAAGGGCGTCGAGCGTCCGATGGTCAAGGTGACGGGCAACGATGACGATGGCTACAAGTTCGAGCCCCTGATGGAAAACGGCAAGCCCGTCGTGCGCCCGATCACTGCCGAGGACGTTGCCAGCGTTGGCAAGGCCGTATACTACGAGGTCTACTACGGCGGCTAGTCTAGGAACGGAATCACGCTTATGCAGTCATCAGAGCTTATCGAGGGCTTCTGCCGCAAGACCGGCATCCCGTCTGAGATGTACGAAAACGGCACACTGTCCTTTCAGATCGAAAACCGCGAGATGGCGATCCACGCCCTGCCCGAAGTGAACTCCGTGGTGCTGATCGGCAGCCTCGGACAGAGCGCTCCGGGCAACTGCGCGGAGCTCTATCGCAGGATGCTCCGCGATGAGCACCTGTTCAGCAAGACGGACGGCGCATTCTTCTCCATTCATCCTGAGACGGGACGCATTGCCGTGAGCCGCTCGGTTTCCTGCACGAGCATCACGGTGGATCAGTTCACCGAGCTCGCCGAGAAGTTCGTCGAGACCATGGGGCGCTGGGCGGAGATCGTCCGCGATTTCCAGCCAAGGGCCGGGCAGCCTGAAGAGCCTGTCCAGGATGCCGGTTTTCACACGCTTCGCGTTTGACGTCGGGGGAAGCCATGCAGGCAAACGAACTGATCCAGCAATTCTGCGACAAGACGGGCATCGCCTATGTGGAGAATGTCGGCGGCAGCCTCTCGGTGGACTGCGACGGACTCACGGTCTCCATCCGCTCCCTTGACGAGGGCCGGCGGATTGCAGTTTCCGGCGAGGTCTTCTATACCGCTCCGGGCGATGACTGCGAGGCCCTTTACCGGGCGATGTTCGAGGCGCAGCATCTCTATTCAGGCACGGTCGGAGCCGTGTTCTCCATCAATCCCGACACCGGAGCGCTCACGCTCTTTCGAATCATCGACTGCGAGACGCTCGAGATAGACGCTTTCCTCGAGATGCTCGGGCAATTCATCACGGTGCTCGAGCTCTGGAGCAAGGTCGTTGCCAAATATGATCCGGCCAGTCACACGGACGACGGCCTGAGGCCAATCCCCTTCCATGGATTCGGCGGCGCCATCCCTGTCTGATCCGCCTTGGCCCTCGTGACTCTTTTCGGCCGGCCGGTTTGTTTCGAGCAACCGGCCGGCCATTCTTCCTCTCCATGACAGGCCTGCAGCGTGAAGCCGTGGGAGCCTGTCGGCACGCAGGCAAAGCATGGGTCAGCACTTACACTTTTCCACAATTGCACAAAGGCACAAGCAAGGAATTCTTCTTTTGAGACGCTCCCGCCTCGGCCTTGCGCATGCCAGCAGGATTGAGATTCGCCGAGGCTAAAATACCCTGATCAGACGATCGTCCCGACAAAAGCGGAGCAGGCATCATGCGGAAAATCAGCACAGTCATTGTTGATCCGGCAAAGAGCAATTTTGCAAGCGCACCAGTCCGCTTCACCCGTCGCGCAGCCGTGAAGGCGATTGCTCTTGCCTGCGCCGCTATGGCGTCGGTGCTGCTCACGCCTGGAACCATTCCCGCGCAGGCCGGTGAGGTCTCCGCCTCTTCTTCCGCAGGCGGCGCGGTGCGCAAGCTCGTATTGATGCGCCACGGAGAGAGCCAGTGGAATCTCGAGAACCGCTTCACCGGATGGACCGATGTTGACCTCACCGACAAGGGCCGGGAGCAGGCCAGAAAGGCCGGCAAGCTTCTCAGGGACGGGGGCTATACCTTCGACATTGCCTACACAAGCCTTCTGAAGCGCGCGATCCACAGCCTCTGGATCGTGCTCGATGAACTTGACCTGGCGTGGATCCCCGTGACGAAAAGCTGGCGGCTGAATGAACGCCACTACGGCGCGCTGCAGGGCCTCAATAAATCCGAGACCGCCGAGAAGTTCGGCGAGAAGCAGGTCCTCATCTGGCGCCGCTCGTACGCGACGCCCCCGGAGCCCCTCCCCGCTGGCGACCCCCGCCATCCTGCGGGCGATCCGCGCTACGCAGCGCTGTCGCCTCAGGAGATCCCCGCAGCAGAGTGCCTGAAGGACACCGTCGCGCGCGTCGTTCCCTTCTGGGAGCGTGAGATCAAGCCCGCCGTCGCAAGCGGCAGAAAGGTGCTCATTGCGGCGCACGGCAATTCGCTTCGCGCGCTCGTCAAGCACATTGACGGCATCAGCGATGAGGCGATCGTCGGCATCAACATCCCGACGGGCCGACCGCTCGTCTACGAATTTGACGCGGACATGAAGCCGATCCGCCACTATTACCTCGGTGACGCAAAGGAGATCGAGGCCGCCAAGGCCGCCGTTGCGGCCCAGGGAAAGGCCAAGAAATAGCCGCCCAAGGAATGGGGCGGCCCGTGAAGCCGCCCGAAAGGTGCGCTTCCGCTGTCCGTTTCCTCAGGCGTTTGCCGAGCCGTCCGGCCCTTCTGCGCCCAGCGCATATCCGGTGAGCTGCAGGCTCACGCGCACAAGATCCCGCTCCTTCAGGCCTTCGGGCAGCATTCTGTCCGGAATCATCACCGGGAATGTTCGCGTGCCCGTGTCAAAGAACGGCAGGATCTCAAGAAGGGAATAGTCAACCCCTGCAACCTCGCTCACGCACCTGCGGATTCCGGCAACGCGCGAGTCGGTCACGAAGAGCGCCTGCGGGGGACGGGCTTCGACAAGGCGCCGGATTCTGCCCGTGTCGAAGATGTCGCGGGCCCTGAGCGAGCCCTCGGGCAGCCTCTCGATTTTCTGACCCATGCCGTACACGGCAAAGCGAAGCCGGTCTCCAAGTGCGTACGCGCCGCACAGGGACGGCCAGTGCGTGTCGTGCACGAAGAGCGTCACGGGCTCGGTCCGGGGTCCTTCGTAGGAGCAGACGAGCACCATCGAGGATCCGTCTCCGGACCCGATCCCGCCCTGGAGCCCGAACACGAGCTCAATGCCGCCCGCAAAGACCGGATAAGCCTCGGCAAGCCGCCAGGGCTGATCGGAATCGCTTCGCTCGTAGACGAAGGTGAGCCTTGATGCGATTCCGTCCTCGGGAGCCGTGCCGGCCAGCTCGGTTTGCTTCAGGGGCGACTCCGAAGGGGCAAAGCCGCCCTTCAGGATGCCGCCGGGAGCCGGCGTCGCGGCGGGCTCGAAGAATTCCAGCTGGCTGCGGATCCTGGCGGTCATCTCGCCCTGATACGACGAATCGAGCGCCTGGAGGAACACCCGGTTCAGGTCCTGCACCGTCTCGCTTGAGCCTGCAGCCTTGTACAGCGGGTATCTGGGATCAGGCTTGGGCACTCCGATCTCCCTCCAGGGATCGTACGATTCGAGCTCCCGCTCCTCTTCTTCCGTGCAGATTTCGAGCTCCTCGCGGATTTTCTGCTGAAGCCTGGCTACGAGCCTGGGTTCGATCCTGCCGTCAAGGCTCTTCAAGAGTGCATAGGCCATGCGCAGATAGGAGTCTGGCGACGTGTCCCAGTACTTCAGGAAGAAGAGCGCCGAAAGAAAGATCGAGGCCGGGTTGCCCTCGCCGATGCCGTGCACGCACTCGGAGAGCACCTTTGCGGGCTCGAGCGTGAAGAGCTTCTCGCCCATCCGGGAGAGCGCCCGCACGCCGAAGATCGAGTCGATGTTTCCATGCTCGGCCGCGGCGTCAAGCACCGCCTTTGCCCGCTCAAGATCCTTTTCCGCGCCGATTCCGAGCGCATAGTGCCGCGCGAGCTCCCAGGCCGAGGTCCACTGGCCGCCATTCAGTGAATTGAGCAGCATGTTGGTGTTGAGCCGTTCGGCGATCACCCGATCCCCGGCCGAGAGCTTGTCGAGCCCCTGCCCGCGCCGGGCCACGTTCCGGGCGATGAGCGAGGGATCGCCGTACTGAAGCGGCAGCGCCGTGACGAAGTACGCCCGGATGTCGGCGGGGTACCGCTCGAACAGATCCCTCGAGAGCACCATGGGCTGGACGAGCACCTGGTCGAACCCCTCGCGCAGCGCCGCCGCAAAGCACGCCGCGCTTGAGGCATACGCCTCCTTCGAGCCGTCAATCTTCGCCCTTACGAAGCTCTGGAAGGCAAAGCAGTAGTTCGCCATGCGGCTGTCGCCGATCATCATGGCGGCCGAGAGCAGCCCGAGGGCCCCTTCGGCAAGCTTGTTTTCGACAAGCGGCTCCAGGAAGGAAAAGACCGACTTGGGGTCGTACAGATCGATCTGGAGCTTCTTGACCAGCATGCGCATCTGCTTGGGAAGCTCCTTCAAGACCATCTTCCTGCTCAGAAGCCTCGACACACTGCGCTCGGCCTCGACACCTGTGAATTCACCAGCCACAAAGTATCCGGTGAGTTCGGCAACCGAGTCATGACGGATGCCGGCTTCGGTGAGCATGTCCCTGGCGACGATCGCCTCGAAGACGCCCCCGCGGCGCTTTTCCTGGCTGAGCCTCACCCGGCAGTATTCCCGGCCGCAGAGCTCTCCCGATTTCTCAATGATGAGAACCCTTCCGCGCAGCCGCATTTTGGGATGAGCGTCGGTGAAGTCGGGAGCCTTCGTCATCCAGTGGCGGTTTTCATCGACGCGCTCGGCCGAGCAGGCCCAGAAGGCAAGGTGCGCCTGGTAGAGGCGGTGCGTGCGAAGCTTCTGCGACTGGCGCACCCAGCTCGTGCAGTAGGCCCGGATGAGCCCGGCATGCAGGTCCGGCGCCTTGAGCGTCAGAACCGCCCAGTCAAGGCTCTCGCCCACCGCGGCCTCCAGCACCTCGACCGCCGTCTTCTTGAGGTTTCTGACGCTTGGCAGAACGTGCAGGCTCGTGCGCTCGTTTTCGAGCGGATCCTCCGCAGCCGTGGCGGCCAGGCCGATCGAGGGCCCGCGCCTCTCGTCACTGTTGGTCATCAGGTCAAAGCGGGCGAACGGCCGGATCGAGAGGGATGCGAGCGGGCTTTCCGGAGCCTCGTGCCCGGCAAGCGCGTTGCCGATGACGGGCACCCAGTCCTCCCAGAGCAGCCGCTCGGACTGCTCCGGATAGGGATAGCGCTCGGTGCAGAGCGAAAAGCATTTCCCCTCATCTGCCCCGTCGCCAAAGAGCTCGCGCGCGGAAGGGACGGGATCGTGCGCCACCGTGCAGATGGCGCCAAGCGGGAGTTCAGCCGCCTCGAGCATCTTCTCCTCGTAGAGTCCCATCCCCTTCTCCGAGAGCTCCTCGGGTGACTTCACCGCGGCGCTCTGCGCAAGAATGGGCAGCAGGGCGACGATCCTTCGCCCCGAAAGGGTGAGCTTTTCACCCAAGCGAAGCAGCGCGAGAACCTTTTGGGAGTATTTCTTGTCCACGAGCTCGTCGATTTCCTGCATGAGCTGCAGCAGCAGCGCAACGCCCTTCAGCTGCGTCTTCCAGACATGGCCGTTGAATGCGTAGCGGATCAGCGCGAGCGCCCCGCGGCTTGTCGGCTTTTCGCCAGCCTTCGTCTCATCCAGGATCCTGGCGGCTTTTGCAAGAAGCGTCTTGACGAACGGAACCTGCGCCTGCGCAAGTACGCCAAGGCAGATGAGGAACTCGGGCTCGAGCGAATCCGGAACCGGGCAGGCGACGTCCGCATAGATCCGCCCCTCTTCGGGAACAAACACGCAGGCGGGCCTTGGCCAGGCGAGCATCGCTCCGCGCCTCACTGACCTCGGGAAGCTTTCAACGCCGCGAACGAGGCGAAGGGTGCCGCGCTCAAGCATGCTCTCGACGTCGCCATTCTTGAGATGCCGGGAAAGCAGCCTGACGGCATCGGCCTCAGCGGGTTCGCCCGGCAGTTTCGGGGGATTGCAGAAGTAGCCCGGAGTGCGGGAAAGGAAGATGGACATGCGCGCTCTTGTTTGCTGTTGGTCTGGTGTTGCGGCGGCGCCATGTGCCGCTGTCATCGCAAAGATACTCTACAGGTTTTTTCCTGCCGCTTGCCTGGCGGCCGGTCCGGAGGCGGGGCGGTCTTGCGCCGTCGGCCGAACAGAGAAGATGCCGTGTCCTTGACTGCCGGTTCCAGAGAGCGATTTTTTCTCTATATCACAATCGAGCTGAATTTCCTGATGTCATTTGATCCGCGTTATTGACTCCATGTAAATAACGCTTAAAAACAATACATTAGCCTTATTTTTCGTCAATCTTCTCTTTATCCCTGAGCGCTTGCCTACTCCGATCGGTGTAATACTTTCGACCATGGAAGCGGCCGACCCCATCTCCCGCCGCCACCTCGGCCCCCGCCGAGACAACATGCTTAATCAGGAGACAACATGAGCGCCTTTACACTTTCGCGCCGAACCCTCCTTCAGACCATTGCGGCAGCAGGTCTGCCGCTCTCGCCGATCGCCAAGGCGGTCGCCAGTGCCGTGAAGGACTATGGAAACTACGTCTGGTGCGCCTGCGTCATCAACTGCGGACAGCGCTGCCCCGTGCGCTGCTTTGTCAAGAACGACCAGGTGATCCGCATCGAAACCGACAACACCGGGCCTGACAGCCCGACTGGCGTGCCGCGCCAGATCCGCGCCTGCCAGCGCGGCCGCTCCATGAGGGAGCGCATCTACTCGCCCGACCGCATCAAGTATCCGATGAAGCGCGTGGGCGAGCGCGGCGACGGAAAGTTCGAGCGCATCAGCTGGGACGAGGCGATCAAGACCATCGCGAGCGAATGGAAGCGCATCAAGGCCGCCTACGGCAACGAAGCCATCTACTGGCAGTACTGCTCCGGCCAGCAGTCCCTGGTCTCGAGCCGCCGCGCCTGGTGGCGCCTGATGAACCTGATGGGCGGCTACCTCAAGTACTACGGCTCCTACTCCAACGCTCAGCTCTCGCAGTCCTTCCCGCTCACCTTCGGCGGCCGCCCGGCCTCCCTGCCCAGCCAGATGAAGGACGCCGAGCTCGTGCTCTTCTTCGGCAACAACCCGTCGGTGAACCGTCCCTCGGGCGCCGGCAAGGGCTACCAGATGGATCAGGCGATCCAGAAGCACCGTCCGCGCTTCATCATCGTCGATCCGTGCTACACGGACACCTGCGCCACCCACGCCGACCAGTGGATCGGCATCAGGAACGGCACCGACGCGGCACTCATCAGCGCCATGGCCTACGAATTCATCACCCACGACTGGGTCGACCAGGAGTTCCTCGACAAGTACTGCATCGGCTATGACGAGAAGACGCTGCCGAAGTCCGCTCCGGCCAATGCCGACTACAAGTCCTACATCCTCGGCAAGGGTCCGGACAAGACCCCGAAGACCCCCGAATGGGCCGCTCCGATCACCGGCGTTCCCGTTGACGTCATCCGCAAGCTCGCCTTCGAAGTGGCGCATACCAAGCCGCTCTGGGTCTCTCAGGGCTGGGGCCCGCAGCGCCAGGCCAACGGCGAGGACACCGCCCGCGCCATCGCCATGGTTCCGATTCTGCTCGGCCAGATCGGCCTGCCCGGCACGAACTGCGGCGAGCACGAGGGCAACACGCCGTTCCCGGCCGTCTACCTGCCGATCGGCAAGAACCCCGTCAAGGCGACGATTCCCGTGTTCATGTGGACCGACGCCATCTACCGCGGCAAGCAGATGAGCCGCCGCACCGACGGCATCCGCGGCGTCGAGCAGCTCAAGCAGCCCATCAAGATGATCGTCAACTCGGGCGGCAACACGCTCATCAACCAGCACGGCGACTGCAACTGGACCGACAAGATCCTGCGCAACACCAAGGACTGCGAGTTCATCGTGTGCTGCGACAACATGATGACCCCGAGCTGCCGCTACGCCGACATCCTTCTGCCCGACACGCTCGGCCCGGAAACCGTCGACATGGCCTGCCAGGGCGGCAGCCACGGCGACATGGCCGTCATGCTCGCGATCCAGAAGGGCGTCGAGCCGCAGTTCGACCAGAAGTCCTCCTGGGAAATCTGCCGGCTGATCTCCAAGGAACTCGGCCTTGAGGAGAAATACACCGAGGGCCGCACGCAGGAGCAGTGGGTGCGCTGGTGCTACGACGAAACCCGCAAGAAGGTTCCCGAGCTGCCCCCGTTCGACGAGTTCTGGAAGGCCGGCATCGCCAAGATCTGGAACCGCCGCAAGGACAAGATCGCCCTCGAGGGCTTCCGCAAGGATCCCGTGAAGAACAAGCTGAAGACCCCGTCCGGCAAGATCGAGATCTACTCCGAGAAGCTCGCCAAGACGACGGCCGACTGGATCCTTCCCAAGGGCGACGTCATCTCCCCGATCCCGATCTTCTGGTCGACCTGGGACATGCAGACCGATCCGCTTGCCAAGAAGTATCCGCTGCAGTGCTACGGCCTGCACCATCAGGGCCGCATCCACTCGACGTTCCACAACCTGCCGCAGCTGCGCAGCATCCATCCGGACGTCGTGTTCATCAACCCGGTTGATGCGGACAAGCGCGGCATCAAGGACGGCGACATCGTCGACGTCTTCAACGACCGCGGCACGGTGCGCCTGCCCGCGCGCGTCACCCCGCGCATGACTCCGGGCGGCGTCACGATTCCGCAGGGTGCCTGGTACAACCCCAAGATGATCAACGGCAAGAAGATCGACGTCGGCGGCTGCGTGAACACGCTCACCAACCACCGTCCGAGCCCCTACGCCAAGGGCAATGCACAGCAGAACGTCCTTGTGGAAATTCGCAAGGCCTAACGCGGAGGAAAGAACATGTCTCAGAAAGGATTTTTCATCGACGTCTCCAAATGCGTTGGCTGCAGAACCTGCACGGTGTCCTGCTGCGACGCGAAGAACCTGCCGGTCGGCCTGCATCTGCGCCGCGTCGTCGAGTACGAAGGCGGCTCATGGCACAAGGACCGCAAGAACACGTGGCGGCAGGATGTCTTTGCCTATTACGTCTCCCTCGGCTGCAACGAGTGCTCCGATCCGGCCTGCGTGAAGGTCTGCCCGACGGGTGCGCACATGAAGCGCAAGGAGGACGGCCTGGTGATCATCGACGAGAGCAAGTGCATCGGCTGCGGCGCCTGCGCCAAGGCCTGCCCGTACGGTGCTCCTCAGCTCGATGTCAAGGCCGGCAAGATGCGCAAGTGCGACGGCTGCGTCGACCGCACCAGCAACGGCATGCAGCCGATCTGCGTGGAGAGCTGCGTGCAGCGCGCGATCGAGTTCGGCGACATCGAGGAGCTTCGCGCGAAGCATCCCGGCAGCGAGCAGCACATCGCCCCGCTGCCCGATCCCTCGATCACCAAGCCGAACCTGCTGCTCAAGCCCGGCCGCACGGCCAAGCCAATCGGCTTCAAGGGCGGCACCTCGCACAGGTTCTAGCGCCAGAGCGCCGGCACGGGTCTGAACCCGCGCCGGCGCAGCCGGAAATGACTCCCCGGAACGGCCTGGCTTTCCGGGGAGTTTTCTTGCCGGGACGGCGTTTGTCCGGATCTTCCAGGGCGCTGCCGGGATCAGTTTTCATTGCGCCGGGGCGCGCAGCGGAGGGATCCTCCGCTCCATTGCCCGGGCCGCCAGGGCCGTCAGGAGAACACGACTCCGGCGGGCATCAGCACGTTGAGGCCCTTTTCGAACAGCAGATAGATCATCGCCGGAGCGCACAGGGACACGGAGACCATCCAGGCATTCACATGCCGGTCATTGAGCAGCCACTGCAGGAAAAGCAGGAAGGCGAACACGCTTGCGTAAAAGCCCAGGACGCTGATCGCTGCGGAAAAGAGCACAAGGACTGCGAAGATGGCCGCTTCGGTCCTGTGGGCGCTCCAGAGTTCGCGCAGGCTCGCGTGACGGCCCCTGCTCCTCAGGTACTGGAGCAGGCCGCCGAAGAACACCACGAGGCTGCAGATCAGCAGTCCCGCAAGGTACATCTCCGGAATCATCCGCGAACCGACGATGTCCCACTCGGTGGAGCCGGGAATGGACTGCGCCGCAAACAGCATGAGAACCGAAAGCACGATGAAAGCGCCCGAGCAGATGAGATTGAGCATGATGTCCTCCGTGAACCGCGGCTACTTCTTGAACGACTCGCTGTACATGGCGTCCTGGCCGGCCAGGAACTTCGCGTAGTCCTGCGGGCCCATGTAGACGGGCACGCTGCCCAGGTCGTAGATCTTCTTGCGCACATCGGCGTCATCGAGCGAGGCCTTGTAGCTCGCGGCGATCTTGTCCACCACGGACTTGTCCGTGCCCTTGGGGGCGAAGACGCCGCGGTTGGTGGCATAGGTGAAGTTCACGCCCAGCTCCTTGAAGGTCGGCAGGTCCGGACAGGCGTCAAGGCGCTTCTCGGAGGACACCGCGATCATCGAGAGCTTGCCCTCCCTGGCGTACGACAGGGCGCTCGGCACGTTGCCCATTGCAATGTCCGCATGGCCGCCGAGGATGGCGCGGATCTGCGGGCCGGTGCCATTGATGGTGATCACGCGGAACAGGCTCTTGTCAAGGCCGGCAAGACGGAAGATCTGGTCGAAGAACAGCGTTCCTGTCGAGGACGGCGAGTACGTCACCGAAAGCTTTCCGGGGTTGGCCCTGGCATAGTCGATCAGCCCCTTCCAGTCCTTGAAGGGCAGTCCGTTGCGCGTCACCAGGATGTTGGGGGTCTGCGTGAGCAGGCAGACCGGCTCGAAGGCCGTGTAGGTGAAATCGGCGAGCTTGCCGTGGTAGGTCGTCAGCAGGAAGTCGTGCCCGGCCAGCAGCGTGTAGCCGTCGGCGGGCGCGCCCTTGACGAAGCGGGCGCCCTTCACGCCCCCTGCCCCGTCCATGTTGACCGGAACGATGGACTTGCCGAAGGTCTTTTCAGCGCCGCCCGAGGTGACGCGATAGATGATGTCGGTTGCTCCGCCCGGCTTGAACGGCACCACGATCTTGGCTTCCTGCTCGGGGTAGGCCGCAAGGGCTGTCCCCGAGGACAATACAAGGCCAAGGACGGTTCCCAGGGCAAGTACGGATTTTTTAAGCATGGCGCTTCTCCTGTCAGTTGGGTGTTGGAATAATCAGTCATCCTCGGTCCTGCTCATCATGGCCTTCAGCCCCTTTCTTCCCTTCAGGGACTGGCGGGCGCAGAACAGGGCCGACAAAACGGTCAGAACGAGAAATGCTGCGGAAATCGGGCGCGTGAAGAACGTCAGGACATGGGGGTCGGCCGACAGCGCCTGCCGCAGGTTCTCCTCGCACAGCCCGCCCAGAATCAGGCCGATCACGATCGGCGCGAGCGGAAAATCAGCCTTGTCAAGCATGTACCCCACGATGCCGAAGGCAAGGAACAGCCACACGTCGAAGAGCTGGTTGTTGAGCGCGTAGCAGCCGATCGCGCACATCACCAGCACGACCGGAACGAGCAGGTACGGCGGCACGCAGGCGATTTTCAGGAAGATGCGGTTGCCGGCTCCGAGCTGGATGGCGAGCATGAAGAAGTGCGCGATGACCAGTGCGGCAAACAGGCCGTGCACGAGCTCGGGCTGGTCGCGGAAGAGACCGGGGCCCGGGGTGATCGAGTGGGTCATCAGCACGCCGAGCATCACGGCCATGACGGCGCTGCCGGGAATTCCGAGCGCGAGCGTGGGTATGAGAGAGCCGCCCGCGACGGCGTTGTTGCTCGATTCGCTCGCGATCACGCCGGCGGGCTCTCCCGAACCGAAGTGCTCGCCGGGGCGCGCGGCCCGCTTGGCCTGGTCGTAGCTCAGGAAGTTCGCCACCGTGCCGCCCTCGCCCGGCAGAGCTCCGACAAAGCCTCCGAGCAGGCTCGAGCGCAGCAGGTTCCGCCAGTTGGCGCGCAGCAGCGAGAACACCTTGCGGTACGGAATCTTCAGCTCTTCAGAGGTGAGGGAAACCTTGCCGGCCGCCTCGCGCATCCCGCCGCTCGTTTGAGAGGCCGTCACCGCGCCGATCAGGTGCGGGATGGCGAACAGGCCGATCAGCACGGGCAGAAGGCTGATGCCGCCCTCGAGCTGCGGCAGGCCGAACGTGAACCGCAGCACGCCGCCCGTGTTGTCCGTGCCGATCACCGAGAGCGACAGGCCGAAAAATCCGCCGAGCAGCCCCTTGAAGAAGGACTGGCCGCCCAGCGAGGCGATCAGGGTCAGGGAAAACAGAACCAGGCTGAAGATCTCCCAGGGGCCGAATTTCAGGCCGAAGTCCGCCATGGGCTTGATCAGGAAGATGAGCGCCAGAACCCCGATCAGCCCCCCGATGAACGAGGAGAAGATGCCCAGGCCGAGCGCCTCGCCCGCCCTGCCATTTCTGGCCATCGGGTAGCCGTCGAACACGGTGCAGATGGAGCTTGGCGTGCCCGGGATGCCGAGCAGGATGCCCGCGACCTGTCCGCCGGAAAAGCCTCCCACGTACACGCCGATCAGGGCCGAGAGGCCTTCCAGGGGCGGCAGGGCGAAGGTGAACGGAAAGACCAGAATGACGGCCATCAGAATGGTGAATCCCGGAATCGCCGCGGCGATGATGCCGACCAGCGTCCCGAGAAACGTGCACCCCAGAACTGACAGGGTAAAGACCGATGAAAGTGCGCCAAGTAGTTCCATTCCGTCCTCAAGAGAAAAAAGGATGTTCTGAAGAATGGACAAGCAAAAACCGTGCCATTTCTCGGAAAAGAGTGGAAAAAGCAGCCGGTTCAGGAAAATCAGGCGCAAACCGGGATTTTTTTAGGCTGTTTCTCCTAGCGGCTAGGCAGACCCTTTTAGGAAATTTCCAATAGGATCATCTGCTTATGACGATTTCCCGTCGCTCCAGATTGAAACACGGCGTGCAAGAGCGGTGCACCAAAATGGTGCGCGATGCCTGCGCTCTTCGGAACGGGAACGGCCTGCCGCCCGCCCGGCGCAAGGCCCCGCATCCAAGAGGCCGCCCCGGGATCATTCCTGTGCATTTCCTTGTCTGTTCAGTCAAACAAATGTGGAAAAAAGTCGTCGAAGCGCGGAGGCGTCCCGAGGCCTGCCCGACCCGGCAGCGCCTCCGTCCAGTCCAGGACTGAATCGCCTCCCTGGGCTATTGCTTGATGTCGATTAAGGTGGGGGAATTGAGCTTCTGACATACTCAGTCGCATATGGAACAGCTCCTGTAGGATCCTCAATGTCCAAGTCCAGACTCCGCACTCGGTCCCGCGAGTTCTTTGCATCCCAGTCCTTCTCAAAACCTGCGCGGCTGACCGCCATCGCGGCATGCGTCGCGGCGCTTTTCCTGGTTCCCGGCCAATCCTTCGGCTACAGCTTTACGCTCGTCGGCCACAGCACGGGAAGGACGTACCAGATCACGCCCAGCGGCGTCATCTCGCCCGGCGGAGCGAACACCGGCTCCTATCTGGAGGCACCGCCCGTCACCCGCAGCTATACGTTTTACGGCTCCGAGGTTGTCGAGCCGGGCTCGGTCACTTTATATCCCACCCGGTACAAGGTCTCCCCGGGCGGCGGGATTTCCGCGTCCTATCAAAAGAACGACTCCTGGAAAAGCTTCAACTCCAGGTACTACCACGCGATCGCAGTCTCACCTGAAACCGGCGTCTTTGCCCGGGACCGTCAGAATGACCTTGCGGGCCCCTACGGCTACCATCGGCTCAGCGGCAACAGTTCAGACACCCGCGTCTTTGACATTATCGGCGATTACCAGCTGCCATCTGGCGAATACCGGGGTCTCGCCTCCGGCGTCGATGACGAGTTCGACATCCCGTCGCTCTCCATCAGCGGCGTCAATTATCCGTTCGACGGCTATCTCGACTATGGGCTGATGGAGCTCAAGTACATTCGGGACGTGAGCAATCCGGTCTACACGAACAATGCCCTGGGCCTGCATCTGGACGGCAAGGACATGACGATCACCAACGGTGTCTTTGAGGGCAACGGATACGCGACCGTGCCGAGCGGCCACAACTACACCTATGACCAGACCATCCTGAGCGGCTACACCATTGAGATCGACAATCTGAAATACGTTCGCAACAAGGCTCCGCTCTGTCTGAAGTCAAAGGACGGATCCGTGTATGTGGCCATTACCAATTCCACGTTCTCGGAGAACACCGGCCAGGCCGCCCTCGTCAGCCGCTTCACCCATACGGGCTTCTATGACTTCATCATTGCGGACACGTCCTTTATCGGCAATTCCAGGGGCTTTGACCTTTACGAAGGCGCAAGGAGCGTCACCATCACGGGCGGCGAGATCACCGACAACTATCTCAGTTTGAGCGCAACCGACCCCGGGACGACACTGGACAAGGCCGGCGCCGGAGGGCGCACCGGCTCGCTCACGCTGAACAGCGCGAGCGTGAAGCAAAACACGCTGCGCCTGCAGGGCGCCAGGGATGTCTACGCCTACGCCGGCGGAATCCGAGCCTCGACAGGCACGTTCAACCATGCCGCTTTTGCTGAGAACGCCGCACAGGCTTATGCCAGCGCCGAGGGCTCCCAGCAGTATCTGGCGGGCAACGCCATTGCCGCAGGCGGCGCCATCAGCGGCAACACCGTGACGCTGTACGACGCGACATTCACGGACAACGCTGCGTTCGCTTCGGGAACCGCAAAGTCCCACGCCTTTGGCGGCGCCGTGCAGGGCTCCATCACTTCGAGCGGTTCGGTTTCCGCAAGCCAGGCGACATTCACCCGCAATGTGGCCAGCGCCGAGAACTCCGTAAGCGCCGAATCCCTTGCCGTTGGCGGCGCCATCGCCTCGGGCGGCGGCAGCGACACATCCTGGATCTACGGGCAGCCCGCCTATCTGGAGAACTCGCGCTTTGTCTCGAACACGGCCTCCGCATTCGGCACGCGGCATGTGGCGGCCTTCGGCGGCGCCTTCATGGCCGAACCGCGCAGAATGTACGCGCTCTCCGTTCTGCAGAACACCGCTTCGGCCACCACGCACTACAGCGGCTCCCAGGCCTCTCGCTATGCCCTGGCGATCGGCGGCGGCGCTTCCACGGGAAAAATCAACTTTGCCGACAGCCCTTACAACGCCCAGGCGAGCCAGCCCGGCGGCGACGCCCCCTGGGATGAAGAATCCCATCACGGGACCATTTCCCGATTGCTTGCCGACAGCGGCGATTCCGATTCGGGACAGAGGGGCAACCAGTACAAGTTTGACTCCGTCACCTTCTCCGAAAACAAGGCCGAGGCCAGGCTGCTGACCGGATCGAACTATGTCGGTTTCGTGGAGCGATCCGACTACGCCTCGGCGCTTGGCGGCGGCTGGGCGCTTGTCTTTGAGTGGAGCGGGGATGTCGCGATGTCCGCCATCACGCTCAGCAGGAACACCGCTTCGGCCCTCTCCGACGGCTTTGCTACCCCCGAGGTCAATGCGGCCGCAGGCGGCGGCGTGTTCCGTTTTGGAGAGTCCGGCAACAAAACGATTTCAGGACTGCAGGTTTCGGCAAACCTTGCCGAGGCAACGCTCAAGGCTTCCTCGGCCACATCCAATTTCAGGCTTGAGGCCAATGCCAAAGCGGGCGGGCTTGGCATATCGGGGGGCGAGCTCAAGGCCTCGGACACCGTGGTCTTCTCGGCCAACAAGGCTGCCGCCACGTTCCGGCCCACGGGCAGCGCTCCCGCTTATTCGGTCGCTGCGGGGGCCGAGGGCGGCGCCCTGTATCTGGAGTACGCCAGGCTTTCGATCGCGGGCACTTCGTCCAAGCTCGCGCAGATGACGGGCAACACGGCCGAGGCGATTGTCACTTCGGGAGCCCGGTACACCTACGCCTACGCCCGGGGCGGCGCGGCATACCTTGAGGGCGGCCGCTCGTCGCTAGCCATCACCAACGGCGTCATCGCCAACAATGCGGCCCGCGCCCTGGTGGTGTCCGAGTTTGTCACGAATGCCCGCGCCCAGGGCGGAGCGTTCTACCTTGAGGATGGAACGCTCGAGCTCACCGACACGAATCTCATCAACAACTCGGCCGAATCCACCGACCCCAGCACTCTCGGTTCGGAGGGCGGCGGCATCTATGCCAAGGGCCAGGCCACCGTTATCATCCGCGCCAAGAACAAGGACGTCCGCTTCAGCGACAACAAGGCGAACTACGGCTCGGACATCAGCATGGGAGGCAATACGACGCTGTACCTGGATGCCGCCGCCGGAAGAAGGATCACCTTTGACGGCACGGTGCACGTGGGTGGCACCATCAAGCAGTCCGGCGCCGGCACCGTGGTCCTGCCCCTGGCCGCGTCAGAGTCCAACAGCACCAACAACTCGGTTCACGACTGGTATCTGGACAGCGGCAGGCTGGTCACCACCAGGCCCGTCGCTGACTTCACCGTCAACAAGCTGGTTCTGAACGGCGGCACCGTCGACCTGCGCGACGGCGGCACGACAACCTTCTGGATCGATTCCCTCGAGACGCTTTCGGCCGCGCCGACCAGGCTCTATCTCGACTACCGGGGCAAGCCCGCGAGCTTCATCGACTCGGCCATCGACAACATCCGCATCTACTCGGGAGTGAACGATTCGGGCGTTGCGCCCAGCATTCAGCTCTCGGGCATCAACATCATTGGCGACGAGCTGGCTGAAAAGGTCAGCTACATCCACGGCAAGGACATAAACAAGATCGCTCTGCGAACCACGCCGCTTCAGGTTCAGACCTCAAGCGGCTGGCGCTACCTCTTCACGCCGGACCCGGCAAATCCCGGGACTCTGCATGTTTCACGCTTCTATGGAGACAGCAGCCTGCCCCTCATGTTTGGCGACGAGGACGTGGATTCCTATTCCTTCAACTCTGACGCGAGTGCGGATTCTGATCTGGGTGCGATGGCCGGTCCGGGGCGCGAATTCACCGTTTTCGGCAACGGGCACGCATTTTCAGGCGGCGCCTCGCACACGGGCGTCTCGATCGGCGAAGGCCAGACGCTCAGCGTGGACAGCCTGACCCTGAAGCAGTTCGGCGAGGCGGCCGTGCGCAACAGAGGCACCGTTCATCTCATGAACGCCGCTTTCGACAGCAACAGGGAGGACATCATCAATGACGGCGACGTTTTCCTTGACGGCGGCATCATCCGGTTCAGCAGGGGCATCACGACGCAGGCGGGCAATACCGGTTCCGGCCGCACGGTGCTTGACGGCGCAAATGTCACCTTCGGCCCCGGCAGCCTCCTGCGGCAGAAATCCGTGGTCCTCAACTCGGGCCTGCTCGAGATGGAAGGCGGCTCCACGCTTGAGGCCAATGCGCTGAACCTCTCGGGCGGCGCACTTCTCTCCAGGGGCCGGTTCACGGCCGGTCTCGTTGATGTTGGCCCCGGCTCCAGCCTCAGCCTGCTCGACACGCGTGGCTCCATGGAGTATTTCTCCCTGAACGGCGGAACGCTCTTCCTTGATCCGGCCTACATGGGCGTCAATGCCCTCGCGGGCGATCTGGACGGCAATGTGTACGTGGGCAGCGGCTCGGTGCTGCGCATCGGCCCGGCCGAAAACCTTGAGCGGACCGCCAGGGATGCGGGGCTCGCCGTTACAGGCCTGGGCGATGACGCCTTCACCGTCGGCACTGATCAGGCGGTCCTCGCCCTCGGCCAGTCCGCTGCGATCGCGAGCGGCGGCGCGCTCATCGTCGATGCGTCCGTGACGGACACTGGCAGCGGAACCGCCCGTCCGGCAGAGGCTTCGGCGTACTTTGGTCCGGACAGCCTGCTCGTCATGACGGCCCGGGCCGCTCAGTCGGGCGGCCTTGCCGGACAGCTCTCGGGCACGCTTGCCGTGGCTGACGGCGCCAGACTCTCCCTGCTGAATGCCGTCGCAGGCAGGACCTACACGATCGCATCCGGCTTTACCGGTGTCTCCTCTGAAGGCTCCGGGTGGACCGACGGCAATCTCTTCGTCAACAGCTACGCTCTCAGCGCGACGGGCGCCTTCACGAGCGACGGCTTCACGGTCACGACCGAGGCTCGCGACATTGCCGAAGTTTTCTCCGGCCTGATTCCCGTCTCGGCCATCAACACCATGATGGCGGACGGACTCAACGACACGGATGGCAGCGCGGGCGGCATCCGGTTCCTCTCCCGGGCGATCGCGGGCGGCACGTACCTCGACAAGGGGGACGTTCAAAAGACCGTCAACGAAATCTCCCGGATCGGCGTGACAGCCGGGGTGCAGCACACGGCGCTCAGCTCGCTCGAGTCGTCAACGGACGCCATGGAGTACCAGCTCTCCCGGATCCAGGCCGGTTCCGGAGCGGCCTCCGGCTTCGCCGGCAACTGGCACGTGTGGGCCACGCCCTTCCACACCCGCACCAGGACGAGCGGCATGGCTGTCTCAGGCAATTCGGTGCGCGATCACATGACCGGTCTTGCTTTTGGCGCGGGGCGGGCATTCGGCAGCCTGACCGCCGGCCTGAGCATCAGCGGCGCGGACGGCAGCGCGCGCACCCGCGGCACGGCCAGCGGCGTGAAGGACTCCCACCGCTTTGCCGGCGCGTCGCTCTATGCGGGCTGGGGGGAAGGTCCCTGGAACGTCTATGGGAGCGTCGGCTTTGCACGCGGCAGGCACAAGGTGAGCGCAGCCCTGCCCGATTCCATGGCGATCGGCTCGCTTGGAACGCATGTCCGCACGACAGCCCTTACGGCGAATGTCCGCGCGGAGTACCTGCTGGAAACCTCGGCTCTGGACATCATTCCGCACGCCGGCATGCGCTTTGTTTCGCTCAAGACCGGGGCGCACACCCTGAGCGACACGGCCTCGTTCGCCTCTGATCGCCAGAATGTCGTGGAGTTCCCTGTGGGCGTTGCCCTGAGCAAGAGCATTGCCGCGGGCGGCTGGTCGGTCCGGCCTCAGGTTGACCTCACGGTTGTCCCGGCTGCGGGCAGCCGCAAGGCTGACACCCGGGTGCGCTTTTCCGGCATCAGCGCCGAGGACTCCGTGCGTACCCGCGTGATGGACGGCTGCTCGGTCAGGGGCCTGATGCGGATCTCCGCCTCGAAGCAGAACGTGAGCCTGGGCCTTGACTACGCCATCAAGGCCTCCAGCCACGAGACCGACCACAGCCTGCAGGCTCGGCTGCTCTGGAAGTTCTAGCAGGCGCACGGCCGTCTCCCGGGCGGACAAGCGTCCGGGAGACAAATGCCAGAACCTTCGAGCCCTCAGCCGACTGGAAGCACCCGCAGCTTCAGTTGGTGTATCAAACAAATGGATGCCTGAATTACGGAGGCACTCCCTCTGCCCTATTCCTGTTTCCGGTGCAGTCATCTCAGAAACAGCGGTTCTGAATATTCTATCCATTCATTTTTAACGTTATCTTTCAGTGTGATGCATTCGCTTGATCAGGCAGACGGGCGAGCAGGCCTCGTCAAGGGAACAGCTTCTTCAGGCTCTGAAATCATCTGTCTGATCTGCCGTCGCGCCTCCAATCTTTGCTGTATTATTTGACACTAGTATTAGTCATTGCTGGTGACATAGAATTTTCGTCAAGGAGATACCTCATGACGCACTACGCACTCGACGACCTCGTGAGAATCACGGGACTGGCGAAACGCACGATTCGCTTCTACATCCAGAACGGCCTGGTCCCTCATCCGGAGGGAGAGCGGCGCGGGGCGTATTACCTCGACGGCCATCTTGAGGCGCTGCTCAGGATCAAGCGTCTCACGGCCGAGGGCTTTTCGCTCGAGCGCGTGAAGGCGCTGCTTGCCTCGCCCGAGGAGCTGCCCCGGGAGACGCCTGTTCCGGGGCGCGTTTCGGTGCGCTCGCACGTCTTCATCGCCCCCGGCGTCGAGCTCACTGTTGATCCGCTCGAAGCCGCGCTCTCCACGCATGAGATGCGCCGCCTCGTGGGCAGGGTGCTTGAGGAACTCTCTGTGATTCACTCCGAAAAGAAGGAATAACGCCATGAGAATTGATCTTGCCGATACCGCAGCCCTTGCCGAAAACAGCATCAGCCTGAAGGAGCTTTCCTGGTCCGTCACCGCACGGGACCTGCTCGTCACCTGTCTTGCAAGGCAGGTCTACCGCAACGCCGGAAAAACGAACAGGGAGGTCGTCTACACCTTTCCCCTGTCCTGGAAGAGCGTCGTCACTGAATTCGCCGTCACCAGCGGCGGCGAGCGTCTTGTTGCCAAAGCCATTGAGAAACGCGAGGCCGAGGAGCGCTACGAGAAGGCGCTTGAGAAGGGCGACAGCCCGATGATGCTCGAAGTGGACGAATCCGAAGGGCTTTGCACGGCGAGCCTTGGCAACCTGATGCCGGGCGAAGAGCTCGTTCTTGAGATTTCGCTGGCCTGGATGGCCGACTGGGACAATGGCGCCGTGCGCATTGCGATTCCCACGGTTGTCGCCGATCGCTACGATCCGGACGGCTCCCAGGGAGGCCTTCTCCCCCATCAGCGCGTCGAGAGCAACTTCCTGGCCGAATACCCCTGCAGCGCGCACTTTGATCTTTCCGGGATCCTTGCCTTCGGGACCGTGAGCTGCCCGGGCCGCACGATCAAGGTGAGCCACAAGCCCGGCCGCACCATTGTGGACGTGCCCTGCGGCTACGCCGACCGCGACCTCGCGCTCATCGTGAGCGAGCTCAGGCAGACGCCGCCCAGCCTCTATGCACGGGATGGCGCGGACTGGGTCATCTGCCCCTCGTTCACGCCGCAGATCGATCCGCAGCCCGCTCCAGCGGCCCTCGGCCTGAAGGTGCTCGTCGACTGCTCGGGCTCGATGGAGGGCGCATCGATCAGCCAGGCCAAGAAGGCGATCGCGGCGCTGCGCGCGCTGCTCACGCCCGAGGACACCGTGACGCTCACCTGCTTCGGATCCGAAGTGCAGCACCGGATCAAGACGCCGCGCTCCTGCACGGCGGGCTTCTGGCGCCGCTCCTGGCAAAGCGCCATCGAGGACATTGATGCCGATCTTGGCGGCACCGAACTCATGCAGGCGCTCAGCGCCGTGATTCGCCTGAAAACCACCGAAGGCCTCAACCGCGACATCCTGCTCATCACCGACGGCGAAGTCTGGAATGCCGAGGAGCTCGTCCAGGAGCTCGGCAAGGCCGGGCACAGGATCTTCGCCCTCGGCGTCGGGCTCTCGCCCGCAGAGCACAATCTGCGGCACCTGGCGCAGGCCACGGGCGGGGACTGCGCGTTCGTGCTGCCGAACGAAGTCATGTCGGAAGCCGTCGCGGCGTTCATCGCAAAGATGCGCCGGCAGCCGGTTGCGGACATCAGGCTTGCCGCCCTGCCCGACTCCCGGCCCGACTATGTCATCGAGACCGGCGACAACGCCTTTGCGGGACAGAGCTACCGGTTCTTCTCGGCCCTTTCCGGGAGGCCCTCCGAGACGCCCGTCATCCGCGGACGGCTCGCAGGACGGGAGCTTGCCGTGCAGGCCGGCCCATGGAAGGAGGTCGAGGGACCTGCGCTTGCCGCTCTTGCCGCCTGGAAGCGCTATCAGGCAGAGGTCGATGACGAGGAGCGCGTGGCGCTTGCCTGCCGCTACGGGCTGCTGACCGACCGCACGAACCTCGTTCTCGTCAGGGAGCTTGCCGAAGGGAAAAAGGCGCAGGCTGCGCCCGTGTTCGAAAGAGTTCCGCAAATGTCGGTGATGAGCGGCATGCAGAAGGTCGAAAGTCACAGTCGAATCGGCCGGAGGCTGTTCAACTGCCTTTCCATGCGGTCGGCCGCCCGTTCCGCCTCGTTCGGCGCAATGGAGGAGGTATGCTGCGACGCGATCGAGATGCCGATGCAGGAAGAGCCCCTGCGCATCCTCTCGAAGATCTCCGCAGCTGCCGCCTCCTGCAGTGAGGTCATCGATCTTGGAGCGAAGCTCGAGGCGTGCCTCGAGGCTGAGGAACTCAAGCAGCTTTGGAGCATCCTTGGCGAGTTCCCGGCGCTCGATGCCGAAGAGAAGCGGCTGGCCTGCCTGATTCTTCTCATCCCGGCAGTTGAGCTCCACAATGACAAGCTTCGCGCCAGGGCACAGAAGGTGCTGCGCGCAATCAACTCGCTCGCCGTGAGAGACATCATCGCGGCGCTTGCCGGACGGATCGTCTAGGCGGAGCTTTCCTGAACAATGTCAGGGTCCCGGAACCGCACATGGTTCCGGGATTTTTTTGAATGCAGTCAAGCCGGCCCAGCACCTGCAGACAGGTTTGGACGAACGCCCTTGCCGCATAGCCCTGGTAGCGGCCGCGCCTCCAGGCGATGGAAACCTCGTTGACAGGCAGATCTCCCGCGGGCAGCCTGAAGAGGACGACGTCCCGCTCGCGGCATCCTTCGGCGATCGTCGAGGGTATCAGCGCCGCCCCGAGCCCCGTGGCGATCAGGGCCGGCACCGTGAGAATCGACTGCGTTTCCAGAGACACGGGAGGCAGAACCCGGTACTTCTCGCAGAGCCGGTTGAAGTACTCGTGGAAGATCTGTCCGCTTTTCATGATGATGAAGGGCGTGTCCGCGAGCCCCTTGAAATCGATTTCGGGGAGGTCCTCAAGCTGTGCAGGCGCCGAGGCCCCCCTTGCGATCGGATGGTCGGGGGCGAGCCCCACCAGCACGCCCTCGGCAAAGACCTTCTCATGCTCCATCGAAGACGGAACCATTTCCGTGACGGCAAAGGCGCAGTCCACCCGACCGGCATCGGCCCAGTCGATCACTTCGCGCGTCGTCCCCTCCTCGACTGACACGGAGATCCCCGGATAGGCGCGCTTGAAAACCGAGAGGACGGGATTGAGCAGCGTCGCAGTTCTGTAGGCCGTTGAGCCGACCCGGACCGCTCCAGTCTTCAAGCCCTTGCGGTCCGCAAAGTACTGGCGGCATTCACGCTCGATGGCATCAATCCTTCGCTGCGCCTCAAGCAGCTTCTCCCCCTCCTGCGTGAGTTTCCAGGGAGTGCTGGATCGGTCGAATATTTCGATTTCATATTCGGCCTCCACCCGCTTCACGTACTGCGTGAGCGAAGGCTGTGAGACAAAGAGCTTGCGGCTTGCAGCCACGATGGAGCCCGTTTCAAGAATTGCTTCGATGTGCCTGAGAATGCCGCCTGACATGGCCCTTTCCCGATTCATATAACACTAAAGTTAATTCTATCTGTCATAAATAATATTTGTTAAATAACCGGCCGCTCCATACAATTCCCGTCATTCCCGAACAATCATCGAACATCCCATGAATTCCTTGTGGAATCAATGGGTCAATGGGTTTTGTCACCCAAAAAAGGACACTGGAACATGTACGATCTCATCATTCGCAACGGTCACGTGGTGGACTGGCTGAACGGCGTCGACACCGTGACGGATCTGGCGGTTGATCAGGGGAGAATCGCCTGCGTCGGCACCTGTGGCGAGTCGGCCCGGCGCACCGTTGACGCGAGCGGCCTTCTGGTCGTCCCGGGCATCATCGACAGTCACATGCACGCCTCGAGCTGGCTTGGCGGGCCGATGAGCTACCGCATGCTCGCCATGGCGGGCGTGACGACGGCGCTCGAAATGGCCGGCCCCCTGGAAAGCGTGAAGAGCTACATGCGCGATGGCGGCTGCGGTCTGACGATCGGGTGCCTTGAACAGGTCCGGCCCGGACTGAACATTGCCTCCGACAGTCCTGATCTGGCCGAAATCGACCGGGTCACGGATGAGGCTCTTGATCGCGGCGCCTTCGGCATGAAGCTGCTGGGCGGTCACTATCCGCTCACTCCCGGCGCTTCGAGATCGCTGCTCGCCCGTTGCGCCGAGCGCACGGTCTACTTTGCCGTGCATGCAGGCTCCACCGAAAAGGGCTCCAACATCGAGGGCATGCGCGAGATCATCGAGCTTGCCGCGGGAACTCCGTTTCATCTCTGCCACATCAACGCCTACTGCCGCGGCGCCAGGAAGGATCTGGAAAGCGAAATCTCCGAGGCGGCCGCGCTTCTGAACGATCACCCGGAAATCGACACCGAGAGCTACCTCTCCCCGATCAACGGCTGCTCGGGAAAGTGCGTGAACGGCGCGGTGGAAAGCGGCGTCACCCGAAACTGCCTCAAGTCAAAGGGTTACGCGACCGACCTCGAGGGCATGCGCCGCGCGATTGCCGAAGGGTTCGCCCAGGTGCACCAGATTTCTGACGGCGTCGTCAAGCTGGCCGGCCGCGCAGAGGGTCTCGCCCTCTGGGAGCAAAAGCAGAGCGACGTGCCCGTGAGCTTCCAGGTCAACCCCGGCCTCTCGCGGTATTACTTTGCAACCGCAAGAAGGCGCGGCTCGCAGGCCTTTCTCGTGGACAGCTTCTGCACGGACGGCGGCGGCATCCCCCGCAACGTCATCATTGCCAACGGCCTGAGCCTGGTGCGGTTCGGCAGTCTCACCCTGAGCGAGTTCGTGCTCAAGTCGAGCTATGCCGCAGCGCAGCTTCTCGGCCTGCCCGAAAAGGGCCATTTCACCGTCGGCGCCGACGCCGACATCACGCTCATCGACATGAACGCGCAGCAGGCCACGCACTCGTTCGTCCAGGGAGCTCCGGTTCTTGAGCGAGGCCAGATCCTCGCCAGTGGCGGCACCCTGCTCACAACCCCCAGGGGCGTGAAGGCCGCGCACGATGCAGGCCTCAAGGCCCGCGCCGTGGACATGACGGAACTTTTCAACTACCGCGCCAACCGGTTTTCCGGGCGCACGAACAAATAACAAACACCAACCCAACCCCCCAAGGAGGACATCATGGTCTGGTTAGGCATCGCCATCGTCATCGGGACGTTCTGGCTCATCTACAAAAATTACGAGGCGCGCCTCGTGCTGTTTCTGTCGGGCATGGCGATGACGCTGCTCGGCATTGTCTTCGCGGGAAGCTCCGTCGGCTTCTCGGCTGCCGTGACTGCCTTTGTCAAGCAGCTTGTGAACGGCGGTCTCGTTCCGACCTACACGACCGTCATGGGCTTCGGCTACGTGATGAGCTACACCAAGTGCGCCGATCACCTCGTGAACGCCCTGGTGCGGCCGCTTTCCAGGGTGCCGATGCTCGTCATCCCCGGAGCCGTCATCATCACCTGGTTCCTGAACATCGTTCTGCCTTCGGCCGTGGGCATCGCCGCCGCCGTGGGCGTGCTGCTGATCCCCGCCCTCATCGCGCTCAAGGTTCGCCCCGTGATGGCTGCCGCCGCCGTGTTCCTCGGCACGTGGGGCTCGGTTGCCAGCCCCGGCCTCATGTTCAACCCCCAGGTCGCTGACATCGCCTACAAGGCCGGCGAAATCGACGCGCCCGACGCCATGATCGTCATCATGGCCGAGTTCCTGCCTGCCCTGAGCGGAGCAGTTGTCGCCTCCGTGGTTCTTGCCGTCATCGCCCTTCTGCTCAAGGAAGGCGTCAACAGCCAGAAGGAAATCAAGGAGCTTGCGCAATCCCAGGAAGTCGCCGACTTCAAGGTCAACTATCTGTACGCTCTTGTTCCGATTCTGCCGCTCTTTCTGCTCGTCATCGCATCCAAGCAGATCGGCTGGCTGCCCTCCAAGGTATTCACCGTGCCCTGCTGCATGCTGATCGGCACCGGCGTCGGCCTTCTCATCGGCGTGTTCAACAAGCAGAACAGCGGCGAGATCACCAAGCGGTTCTGCCGCGGCTGCGGCGACGCCTTCTGCGAAGTGGCCATGCTGATTGCCGCCGCGGCCGTGTTCGCCTCCGGCATGAAGTCGATCGGCCTGACCGGCGCGCTCGTCGACACCATGAAGGGATCCCAGTCGATCGCCATGGTGAGCGCCGCGATCGGTCCGTGGCTGATGGCCGTGGTCTGCGGATCGGGCAATGCCGCCGCCCTCGCGTTCAACGAAGTCATCACGCCCCATGCGGCTGATTTCGGCATGACCGTCGTGCAGCTTGGCGCCGTCGCCCAGGTTGCGGCCGGCCTTGGACGCACGATCTCCCCGGTTGCTGGAGGCGTCATCGTGATCGCAAGCATCGCGGGCGTCAACCCGATCGAAATCTGCAAGAGAACCTTCATGCCGGTGTGCGTGGCGCTTGCAGTGTTCACCTGCGGAATGTACCTGTTCTGATCCAGGGTTCTTTAACGATGAGGCGGTTCCTTTCGGAGCCGCCTCTCTTTTTTTTCAGTGCCAGCAGCCGGCAAAGCGAGCCGCTCCCAGTAACCCGGACGGCTCAGCCGGCATCTTGCGTATACCGGCAGCCGGGATAGTTCGAGCATCCGTAGAACGGTCCATGCGCGCCCTGTC
>Ga0265299_10000828_pt1 | contig 37427 bp, 61 predicted proteins | sample AusTroGonzalo_MG_4_FD_193485 | JGI IMG/M metagenome (GOLD analysis project Ga0265299, IMG submission 193485) | Bovine rumen microbial communities from tropical cattle in Woodstock, Queensland, Australia - Gonzalo_02 | ecosystem: Host-associated > Mammals > Digestive system > Stomach > Rumen ... | reverse complement strand
CATTAAATTCACAGAAAAGGCAAAAACGAGATTTTCAGAATTCCGAAAATCAAAAAATCGGAGGTAATGACAATGCCAGCAAAAAAGACGACAAAAACCACAGAAAAGAAGAATGATACAACGTTAATAGTAGGCGCACAGGCAGCAGTCGTGAAGACGCCAAACGGAGCACTTTTGAATTTCAGAAAAGCGCCGAGTCTTGATGCTGAAGTGATCGCTTTGCTCAAAGATGGCCAGAAACTAATCGCACACGCTGAAGTGATGGGCGACTGGTTGAGCGTAGAGGTAAAAGAAGGGAAGAAGAAGCTCACCGGATACGTGATGAGCAAATACGTTGAATAAAAGGAGGCCTAAATGCACGGCTTTACAGACGATAAAAGTAAGTGGAACTTAGGAACATGGACAGAGGGATTAGTGCAACACTCAAGCATAAAGCCGGCGCTGGCATACGATGACGAAGGAATTGCATCTAATTTCCCCAACAAATATATTGGAGTGGTATCGCTTAATTACGCCACAAGAAAATTATCGGAGGCGTTGGCAGCATATCCGACACCGTCACTTGTGTGGGAAGTAATAAATAGAATCGACAAAGGTAAAGAGCTAACGGAATCGCAGCAAGAAATGGCCGCAATGATTTCAAATGTATTTTTTCAAAACGAGACAATTTACGTTGTATTCAACAAAAAGCCACGAGAAACAATGGGTCTTTTGTTTAAAGGAGCATGATTGACGTGTACACGAATGGAAATATAACAAAAGGTTTTAAAGCGCAAGAAATACCTCAAACAGAAGAACGGATTTATCTATACAATAATGGGGATAGTGAAATAAACATGACCGACGGCTGGAAAGCCGATGGCTATGTAGTACCGGATGAACTCACAACATCAGGAACAAACAAGGTAATAATCCCTGGAATAAATACAGGTAATAGTTACGAAGACGGAATCATAGAAATTGAAAGCCCCGGCTTAGGACACAGGGAATGTGTTTTAATAGGGACGCAGGTTCCAATTCCGACGCGCGCCAAGCGTTTTCTTGTAATTGAAGCATATTTAGATCTATATGGAGGCAATATAGAACAGGCCCGAAATAATCTTGATGTAGTTTTGGCCACAAACAAAAATTTCTCACAAGGAAATAGACGGTATTACCATTTGAGCTTTGAAGAACAAATGCTAAGGTTTTACATCGATCTAACCGAAATCGAATGGGACCAGGTGTATGTTGTTGTTGGAGGCTGCATACAATTCTCAACTTGGAACTCAGACATAAAGCTACAAATAGTACGCATATATCTAACAAACGAAAAGTCCACAGCCATCAGACCACTTTATAACAGAGGCGCCGACTATTCGCAGTATTCCTATGGACAAGACTATGGGACATTGGTAGGGTGGCAAGGGCATGAGCAGGCATTAGGAGAAACGACCACATATGTACCCCCCGTATTTGATACGGGATATATAGAAGTGGCGTCAACGAGCAATGATGCGTGTCGGGCTGAAACGCTTAGAAAAGTCGAAACTAAAAAAATAAGAAAACTATGCGCATATGTGGAAGTAACAGAACTCCCGGCGGTAGGTAACCCGGAACTTAGATTGATATGGGGCTCCAGTCTCACAGCAATGGCGGCAGCCAAAACTGTTGAAGTGTCAGGCACAGGGAAAATAATGATAGAATTGACGTATACAGAAGTGTATAGCGTCTGGAATGGAGAGGAAGCTTACATAGGAATAGAAACCAGGGGCGGATTAGAAGCAAAGGTTTACGCCGTATGGACAGAACAGTAGAAAATTGCACCGGTGCAAATCGCCGGGAGGAACTGCTGACTGCAATCAATCACGATCCTGCGCTGACTCCGCTCGTTGAAGATGCCGTTTACTTGGAAGAACAGCTGGACGAGCTCAGGAAGCTTCCCAAAATCGTGATTCACCCAAAAGATCCTTGCAAGCAAAAGACCACACCGGCCGCCAAGCTCTACAAGGAACTTTTACAACAGTATACCAACATAATCAAAATATTAACCAGGAGCACAGATGCCGACGAGGCAGAGGAAGAGAGCCCTCTTCGAAAGTGGGTGAGAGCTCATGCTGATTCAGAATAAAACCATATGGACTCCCGACAATTCCGAAATGCTTCGCTACAAGGCACAAGCCGAGAGCGGCGAAGTAGTAATCGGTCAGGAGCTATGGCTCGAACTTAATAACCTCGCTGAGGATCTTAAAAACGACCGCTACGTGTACGACACGGAAGCGGCCGTTTTGCGAATGGACTTCATGCAGAACTGTGTAAGACTCACAAAGAGCCCGTTTTACAACAAGCCTATGATACTTATGCAGTGGCAGAAGGCATTCATCGAGGCTGCGTACAGCTTCAAGATGGCTGAAGAGTCCAAAGACAAAGGCATCCTGATAGACCGCTTCAAGAAGATACTTCTTTTGATTGCTCGTAAGAACACCAAGAGCGAAACAAGTAGCGGAATGGGTTTATCCGAGTTTGTAGTCGGTCCTGAAGGCGCTGACATAGTAGCAAGCTCGAATGATGATGCACAGGCTTCAATCGTTTATGATGCAATCGACACGATGCGACAGCTCATAGATCCGAGAGACCTCGACACCAAAAGAAACCAGCGCTACATCCTCAACAAAGTAACAAATACCAAGATTTTCAAATTATCGGACCGCACCAAGAACAAAGAAGGTCGAAATATCGACTTTGCAATTCTTGATGAAGTCCATGAGATGAAGAAAAACATCATTGCAAAGTCTATTGAGCAGAGCCAGTCCTTGAAGGACAACCCGAAGCTCATAATGATAACGACTGAGGGATTCGTAGAAGATGGATATCTTGACGAGGAACTCAAGAAAGCCCGGTCAATCATTTACAGAGAAGATCCCGACGACGTAGCCGGAGAGCGAGAGCTTCCCTGGTTATACACTCAGGACTCGGAAAAAGAAGTGTGGACCGGTACCCGCGAAAATAGACTGTGGGAGAAATCAAACCCAACACTCGGAATTGTAAAAAATTACTCGTACTTGGAAGAACAGGTCGCAGTCGCTCGTAAGAGCAAAGCAGACCGCATCTTCGTGCTTGCAAAAGATTTCAACATCAAGCAGAACGAAGTTACCAGCTGGCTCGACTATGAAGAATACAGCTATGAGAGCGAATACGACATCGAGAAGCTTCGCGGACGCATAGCCATCGGAGCAGTCGACCTCGCAGAGACGACAGACCTTTGCGCGGCCAAAGTCATGGTAATGCTCCCGGAAGATTCCAACAAGTATATAATTTCACATTACTTTATACCGGAAACTAAGCTTGAGGAGTCAAACGACGAAAAGAGCGGAGCAAAATATAAAGAATGGAGAGACAAAGGACTCCTAACGGTTACAGAGGGATCAGACGTAGACCTCGCACTTGTAGCCGATTGGTTTTACAAGCTTTACACAGATTACGGAGTAAAGCTGTGGAAATGCGGATACGACCAGCGCTTCAGTAAAGACTGGATTAACCGCATGGAATATTATGGCTGGATGAAAACGGGCGGAGACGATACAGACCTGGTTATGATTAATCAGAACGCCCCGACGCTTTCCACAGCAATAAAGCTCGCAGAGTCCGAACTCAAGCGGAGCCTTGTGAGATTCAACAATAATGACATGGACCGCTGGTGCTTAGGCAATGCCGGTCTTACAGTCACAAATTCAATCGGTCAGGTCTTGCTCGTAAAGATATCGCCTGAAAAGCGAATCGACGGAGCCGTAGCCCTGGCCATTTTATATGAAATGTACAGGCGCTATAGAACAGACTTCAAGGCGCTTGCAGAGAGGACTTAAAAAGATGGGATGGTTCAGTAATCTATTTAAGAAGGCCCCAAACGATAAGCGCTTCGCAAAGACAATGAACGGCTTTTTGCCAATATACTCGCAATTTGGAACGAATATATACGCTTCGGATGTCGTACAGCAAGCCGTTTCGTGCATTGTAAAAGAAATCAAGAAGCTCCGCCCCATGCACGTCAGATATACGGGCTCAAATCCGAACCCGGTACTTGATTCGACGATTCAGTCAGTGCTTGAGGATCCAAATCCAGTGATGACGACATCGGAATTCTTGGAAAAGGTCGGATGGCTCCTGATGCTTAACTATAATGCATTCATCATCCCGACATACCGAACATGGACCGATGGCAACATCGAGCGCCGGTATTATGACGCACTGTATCCGATAAACCCCACACAGGTCGACTTTATCGAAGACGCAAGCGGAAAGCTCTTCGTTACGTTCACTTTTTGGAACGGCGAAACAACAACAATCAAGTATGACGATTGTATTCATATCAAGTACAGGTACTCAGTTAACGAGTACATGGGCGGCAATATGCTTGGCCAACCTGACAACGAAGCACTCCTGAAGACGCTCGAACTCAACGACCAGCTGCTTAAAGGAATCGCTAAAGCGATGAAAGCCAGCTACGCAGTCAACGGAGTAGTCAAATACAATACGCTACTTGATGAAGGAAAGACTGAAGCTGCACTTGCAGAACTCGAAAGAAAGCTTGCAAGCAACGAAAGCGGATTCCTTCCGCTGGATTTAAAGACAGACTTCACGCCGCTCCCAAAGCAGACACAGATCGTACAGGAAGACACACTCAGATTTATCGATGAAAAAATCCTTCGAAACTTCGGCGTGCCGCTTTGCATCTTAAAAGGCGACTACACACCGGCACAGTACGAAGCATTTTATCAGAGCACAATTGAAGACATCGTAATCGCATTCTCGCAGGCCTTTACAAAGAAGGTATTCACTAAGAGAGAGCGAGGATACGGCAATAGAATTAAGTTTTACACAAAAGACCTGGTATTCATGTCAATGGACCAAAAGCTCCGAATGATTGAGATATTAAGTCCTACAGGCGGAATGTTCGAAAACGAAAAGAGAGCGGCGCTCGGAATGGCTCCACTCCCGGAACTTGAGAACGTGCGCTACATGAGTTTGAACTGGATAAACACAGCGGACGCCAGCGCTTATCAGACCGGCAAAGAAAATGTTAACGTCGATATTGTCGACGAAGAAAAAGAGGAGGTATAGAAATGCCCGACAACAATGGAGTACAGTACACCAATCCTCCGCAGAGCAGAAACGAAGAACTCCTCGAGGATATCATTACAGACCAGCCGTACACGGCTCCTCCGCAGAGTGAAATCGAAGAGATTCTCGTTTCGATAATTGACGAGACACCTTATACGAAGGCTCCCACAAGCCGAAACGCAGACTTACTTCTTCAGGTCAAAGAGAAGATTGAGCAGGGCGGCGGAGGCGACGGGACATATACATTCGAAGGGCTTACATCTTTCGCAATAACCCCGGTAAATCCAAGCGATGTAACAGACGATTACAAGGGTACAGCGCCTGATGATAAGAACCTCGTAAATTGCCCTACGTTATCAGAATTATACGAGCTGTTTTACGACAAATATCTCGAGACAAATCTTCAAGAACCGCTTGAAAATTACACCGTAACCAAAAAGAGCCTTGGAAAAGACATGTCAAATACATACGACATTTGGGAATATGATTTCTGCCCAGATAATTGGGAGAGAATGATTCTCTTGTCGAGCGGGATGAACGGCTTTGAAATTGGAGGAATATTTGGACTCGCATACTTTTTGAACAACATGGTAGACAACCATGAAGGCGACACACTTCTTGACTATCTGTATCGAAAAGTGAGAATCAAAGTCATTCCACTGATTAATCCTTGGGGATACGTACAAGAACCAAAGGTTTACGCCAATGCCCGAGGCGTTAATATTAATCGAAATTTTGATTACAACGGATCATGGGCAAGGTATCCCACCTACTCAAACGACCCTTTTGCAAGCAATTACCATTACGGCAATGTAAAAGGTCCCGAACCGTTTTCGGAAGCCGAAACTCAAATCTTAATTGAGTGGTTTGAGCAAAATTACGGCTTGGAATTTTGGATTGACTGCCACACTGGACTTGTAACGTTCAACAAAGAAATTTATACAGCGAGTCGCACAAGCGACCCGTATTATTCGAAGGTCGTAAGCGCACATACAAAACTGGAGAAGTGGACGAAATCATACTACCATCTTAACAGCTTAAGCACTAAGTATTTATACGACAGTAGCGCCGGACTTCAGAATGAATGGTTTAACGGAGTACTTCAAAAGCCGATGCTTGTTATCGAGCAGGCGTGCGGCTGCCAGTCTCTCGGAATGGAATACAACGGGGACAGAAATACCATTGTAAATTACACCGCACAGATATACGCATACTTGGGAGAGTTTCTCCTCAAGTCAAGTCAAACGGTGAACAGCAACAGGTATATAAAGTCTTCGGTACAGGAAAAAATCTCCGGAACGAAATTCCACGAACAGAAGGCGATAACAAGAACGAGCAAAGTCCTTGTAAGAATTGAGGCCACGAAAGTGACTACTTCCTACGCAGAGGGCTCGACCGTAGCGACAAATGATATCACGGTTACGGCTTACTACAAAGACGGATCGAGCGCTGTGGTAAGCGGCAACGGAGTCAAGAAGTACACCAATCAAATCGACGCAAGCACTGCAGGTGTTTATCCGTTGAATATCAGTTATACGGAAGAATTCTATTGTGCTACTACTTCAATCCCGATAACCATTACTTCGAGCGGAGTGGTTGAACTGGCAAGCATCACGGCCACGAAGACGACTGTTCACTATGATATCGGAGCCCAGCTCGATTTGAGTGACATTGTAGTTACTGCCCATTACACCAATGGAAATACTGCAATCGTAACGAACAGCGCGACGATAGACAGCTCACAAGTTGACATGACTACCGGAGGAGTGTATCCGATACCGATTAGTTACACGGAAGACGGAATCCAAAAGACTACGTCGATTAACATCACCGTTGGCGGTTCAACAAACTATATCGTTGTTAAGCAAGGCACGATTTCGGCAGATGGAACAATTGTTACGGAGGATACGAGCAACAGACTATACACTGAGCAGTCGATGCCTATAACACATCAAGATTTCCACGTGGAAGACGTGGGCGGAAATGGCTATTGGTTCGGTGGCAGAATGTACACCGAGCAAGATGCATTCGATACAGTAGTTAGTCAAACGGCTGCGAATAGCACAGTCGGATACCCGCACAGCGCAGAGCATAGCTCATCATGGGGAATAACAGACGACGTAACTATCAGAGTCGGAAATGACAAATTAAGCTCGGCGAAACGGATAAGGCTAATCATCAGACTTGCAGACAATGGAGACCTTACCCCGGCAACTGTGGACGGCAGAACAATCACTGTAGATGGAGTCACCTACACATTGCAAGCTGGAACTTAGGAGGCAAAATGAAGCTAAAAGACAAGAAAGAATTTGAACGTCGAAACTATTCTTTCGAAGTCAGGGCCGAAGAAATGGAGGGCGGCGGTAAGATAATTACCGGCCGCCCCATTGTATACGGTTCCCGGACCGACATGGGATACTTTGATGAAATAATCGACCAGGGCGCACTCAATGAGACTGATCTCACTGACGTGCGTTTTTTAGTTAACCACAACATTGACATGATTCCGCTTGCACGCTCACGTCGCAACAACGGAAACAGTACCATGCAACTCTCAGTCGACATGCAGGGCATGTCAATCGACAAGATCGAGCTTGACACAGAGAACAACATGGACGCTCGCGCATTATATAGCGCAGTCGAAAGAGGCGACATCACCGGCATGTCGTTTATGTTCACCATAAACGATGAAGAGTGGGAAGACCTCGACAAAGAAAGACCTTTGCGCCGAATCAAGCAAATTGGAACAGTAATCGAAGTAAGCGCGGTTACATTCCCGGCTTATGAGGCGACAGAGATAAATGCTCGAAGCAAGGAGGCGCTGGAGAGCGCACGAGCTGCACTGGAGAGTGCACGCGAAGCAAGAGCAAAGGCTCCGGAGGGAGACCTTGAACTATTAAAGTTAAAAGCAAAAGCACTTTCCATGTAAGGAGGAGAAAGAAACATGAAAAGAAAAGAACTTCTCGAAAAGAGAAAGGCTCGTCTTGAGGCTAAGAAGGCAGACCTCCAGGCAAGAGCAACCGCATCACAGGACGCCGCTGAAGTAAGAAGCATCCTTGAACAGATTAACGAAGTAAACGAAGACATTAAAGACATCACTGAAGAGCTCGAAGTCATTGCTGAGGAAGAAAGAAGCGCTAATCCTGTAGGCATCGGCGCAGAAGTACCTACAGCAGCTACAATTGTAAATACTCCTCAGAGAAGCTTCAAGCAGGAAGCAACACCTGCAGAAGATGAAGATCCCACTGCTTCCGTAGAATACCGCAAGGCATTCATGGCATATGCACAGCGCGGCACCGCAATGCCTGAGAAATTCGTTAAGAGAGCAGGCGAAGCATCTACCACAGCAGACGCCGGCGCAGCTATTCCTGTAACCGTAATGAACGAAGTAATCAACACCGTTCGCAAGGTTTACGGCAACCTTTACTCAAAGGTTAGAAAGCTAAACGTACAGGGCGGAGTTAAATTCCCCGTAGGCGCACTTCAGGCAAAGTTTAAATGGATTGGTGAGAAGACCGTATCTCCTCGTCAGAAGGCCGGCGACCTTGGCTCTGTAGTATTTGAGTACAACACTGCAGAAATCCGCGTTGCTACATCCTTCCTTGTATCCATCACCACACTTTCAGCTTTCGAAGCTGAGCTCACAAAGATTATTGCAATCGCATACCTTCAGGCTATGGACGAGGCAATCGTTGTCGGCTCCGGTGACGGCGCTCCTCTTGGTATCTTAAACGATCCTCGAGTAACCAATACCATTACCATGACAGCGGCTGATATGTCGAACTGGACCAAGTGGCGCGAAAAATTCTTCGCAAAGCTTCCTCTTGGATACAGAGCCGGCGAGTTTATCTTCCCTCTTTCCACCATCGAGTCCAAGCTTGAAACAATGGCCGATTCAAACAACAATCCCATCTTCAGACAGGCAACAGGCCTCGAGGTAAACGATGGCGATGCAGCTTATCCTTCAGGAAGATTCTTCGGAAGAGAGCTCTCTCCTGTAGAGCCCGACATCCTTCCCGATTTCGACACAGCATCCGCTGGCGATGTAATCGGTATCTTCTGGCAGCCTAACGAGTACGCTGTAAACGAGAACTTCGGATTCACCATGATGAGATACTTCGAACAGGAAACCAACGAATGGGTAGACAAGGCTCTCACCGTAGTAGATGGCAAGGCTCTCAATACCAATGGCTTCTACAAGATTATTAAGGGCTAAGGAGGTAGCTTATGAGTAACGTTGATGCTTTAAAGGCGCTTTATGTAGCAGTAGGCGGAGAGCTTACCGATACACATTCGTCAATTAATGGCTCCGTTCCCGTAAAAGACTACACCCTCATCGCTGACGTTATCGCTGCATGTGCTGCAAAGATCGCGAGTGGTTCTATGAAGGAACTTCCGACCGTAACAGCACCTGGCGACAACGGAAAGGTCCTTACGGTAGTAAATGGAGCTTGGGCAGCTGCCGCCGCAACTCAGGCAGTAGGTTAAATTTAGGAGGACAAATTCATGATTAACACTAACAGAATCGTTCCTGTAATAAGGACCGACTTACTTACACTCCTCGGAACAATGATGAAGCTTGCAGGAACCAGCGTATCAGCTGTTGAAGCTTCAGCTCCCGGCAGATTTACCGTGACCGGTTCCGGAGACGCAGGCAACAAGATTGCAAACGAGCCTGTAAAGAGCCTTAATATCGCTTCAGGCGTAACCGCAGCAGTGATTTACTTCATCGCTGATGATGATTATGAAGGCTTTTCAATTAATGGCGTTGCAGAGGAAACCGCAGGCGCGGACGTAGATCCCGACGGAGTAACCCTTTACTCTGCAACACTCTCAAGCGGCGATATCACAATCGCAAAAGTAGGATTCTAAGAGGAGACACACTATGCCGGAGAATGTAATGTTGACTAAAGTAAAAAACGCTCTCGGGATTACGGGCACGTATCAGGATGACACCCTGAACGAGTACATTGACGAAGTGATTTCGTTTTTAAAGGACGCAGGCGTTAAAGAGGTAAACATTACCTCCGGCATCGTGGCTCGAGGCGTGACAGACCTTTGGAATTATGGAGAAGGCAAGGGCGAGCTCTCCGCATACTTCATGCAGAGAGCCACCCAGCTCTCATACAAGTAGTGGGAGGAGACGTATGGCAAGAAGATTCAGTCCATCGGCTCCTTTTGTTACAAAAGTAGAGCTGCAGAACCCAACCTACACCACAGTAAAGGGCACCAAAGTAAAGAACTACTCAAAAACGGATGATATCAATATCAACTTTAAGACATACATGGGAACCGAGTCGGTTAACAATGATGTGATTACCGTACAGAATACGGCAATTGTTGAGACCTGGTACCGGCCTGACATCACCCCGGAATCAAGAATCAAAATTCTTGAGAGTGGGCAGATTTACGAAGTGCTTGGAGTACCCGAAGACATCGAGCTTCGACATCAGTATTTAAAATTCAGAGTGCAGGCGATAAAAGGAGGCGGCTGATATGGGCCGAACCACATTAAAGCTTGATACAAGCGGATTTGAAGAACTGGTTAATCGTTTCAAAAAGCTCGGAGGAGACACCAAGCCAATCGTGGAGAAAGCGCTTGAAAAGGTAGGCGATGAAATCACGAGAGACACTCAAGAGGCCATCGCTAAAAAGAACCTGCCCCAAAAAGGTATATATTCCAAAGGCAACACCGAAAGGTCAATCGTCAAGAACCCGAAAACAACATGGAGCGGAGAGATCGCAAGCATACAGGTCGGATTCGATTATTCGAAGCCCGGCGCCGGAGGCTTCCTGATAACAGGAACTCCAAGAATGCAACCCGATAAAGAGCTCAATAAAATGTATAAGCGAAAAGCTTATATGAGACATATTCAAGAAGACATGATAGAAGTCGTACAAGCGGAAATTAAGGAGAGAATAGAAGATGGAAGATGAACTCATAAGACTTCTCGAAAGTAAAAAATACCCGGTCTTCAGGCAGGGCTCTCTCACCGAAAAAGACGCTTATCCCGACACTTTTATCACCTTTTGGAATACGGAGGAGCTCGGAGAGAGCTTCTACGATAACGACGTAGCCCTTACCACACATTCTTTTGATGTAAATGTATATTCAAACTCCCCTGACACGGCATACAGCCTACAGAGAGAACTGAGAGACATGCTCAAGGAAAACGGCTGGACCATCCAGTCAAGAGGCTACGACGTAGCAAGCGACGAACCCACCCACATCGGCCGGGGATTCGCAGTGATTTTTTTAAAAAATGAAACTATTTAGGAGGAAAAAGAAATGGCAGAGCAGCAGATATTCGAGTTTCGTGGCGTTGATAAATTCTACTTTGCAGAATTAATCGAAGACAGTGAAAACTCTTATCGTTGTGGCACTCCCAAACACATCCCTGTGCAGGAAGTAGGCAAGTCGGTTGATTCAAACTCCGAGGCTCACTACTATGACAACAAGGCGATGATCGTAATCAACTCCGAGTCAGCTGATACCATCACCCTTATAGTAGCACCCCCTCAGCTTGCAGACTTATCGAAACTTACCGGCAAGAGCTTTGATGCAACTACCGGTATGATGGTAGATTCACCCAAGAAGGATAAATACTTCGCCATCATGTACAGAACAAAGGGAACCGACGGCCACTACAGATATGTATCAAGACTTAAAGGTCAGTTTGGCGTACCTGAAGAAACAGCAGCAACCGAGACAGACGGAACAGACACCACCAACACCACCCTTACATTCACTGGTATTTATACCGAGCATGAATTTGATAAGGGTATATATAATGATGTAACCGAAAGATGGGAAAAGTCCGGAGCTAAGGGCATCGTAGTAGATGATCGCTATGAGCTTGCAGACCTCGAGCACTTCTTCGACTCTATACAGACACCTGATACAGTCGAAGCAAAGCAGGATGAACCCGTCACTGGTGTGGGCCTTGTACCTTCCGTACTTACACTCACCGAGGGCGAGACATACCAGCTTGAAGCGGTAGTACTTCCCTCAACAGCTGCAGACAAGGCCGTTACATTCGCATCAAGCGCTGATACATATGCAAGCGTATCAGAGACGGGTCTTGTGACCGCAAACGCAGCAGGATCGGCAACAATTACCGTCACCACACACGACGGAAACTTTACAGACACCTGCGCTGTTACCGTAGCAGCTGCACCTGTAGGTTAATAAGTAACAAGCACACGGGAGCGGCCGAAAAGACCGCTCCCATTTTTTAGGAGGAATATATGGAAATCAAATTGAATATTTTTGGAGAAGACAAACAGATTGCCAAGACGTACACCGCCGAAGGGTATGACTTGATGATGGGAACAATTGAAGATTTCATGGAAATCATAGACGTAGAAAATTTAAACGACACTACAGCAGTGGCCAAGATGGTAATGAAGGGATACAAGCAGATCAAACCTTTAATGAAAGACGTATTTCCCGGTCTTACCGACGAAGAATTCCGTCAGATTAAAATCAACAATCTGATTGAAGTCATTGTCGCACTGGGCGCTGCGGTAATTGAGAACTTAGGAATACTCAAACAGGGAAACTCACAGAGGGCGTGAGTACAGACGACACGCCCATGAGCGACCTGTTATTTGACATAGAAATGACACTGTGCGATCGCTTTCCGGCATTAACACCGATGTCACTCAGAAGAACCCGAGCAAGGGACATCTTCAAGGTAATAGTTAAGCTCGGAAAGTACGCGAAGAAAGAAAAGAAAGAAGAGGCCAAGAAATCAATGAAGCGCATTATCAAAAGGCCTGCTTCAGATACATGGTTTTAAAGGAGGCAACAGATGCCGAGCAACGAGACCACGACGAAATTCAAAGTCGATATATCAGACCTTAAGAAAAATATAACCGAAGCGAACCGACAGATTAAACTTGCGAATGCTGAATTCAAAGCCGCTTCTGCCGGCATGGAATCCTGGGAAAAGTCGACCGACGGAATGAACGCAAAGCTCAAGCAGTTAAAGACTACGCTTGCAGCACAGAAGACGGTCCTTTCTTCATACGAAAAGCAGTTGGAGCTTGTAAGCAAAGAAGAAGGCGAGAGCTCCGCAGCCGCAGAAAACCTCAGAATTAAGATTGCCAACACACAGGCAACCATCGCCCAGACGGAATCAGAACTCAAGGACCTCGCAAAGGGATTCGCGACAGCAGGAAAAGAGGCAGACGAAGCCGGAGGCGGAGGCTTTACAGTTTTCAAGGCCGTTCTTGCAGATCTTGCATCGAACACCATACAGGCTGCGCTTGACGGACTCAAGAAGCTCGGCACTGCAATGATTGACTTAGGAAAGCAGTCAATTGCAGGATATGCAGACTACGAACAGCTCGCCGGAGGCGTAGAGACACTGTTCGGAACCAGCTACAAAACCGTTGAAGAATACGCTGAAGGAGTAGGGATCTCTCTTGAAGAAGCGGAGAGAACCTGGGACATATACAGCAAGCGCCAGGAAATAATAATGAAGAGCGCAAACGAAGCGTACAAGACAGCCGGAATGTCAGCCAACAAGTACATGGAGACAGTAACCGGATTCGCCGCTTCGCTTAACAGCAGCCTCGGAGAATCAGTTTGGCAATCTGCATATTATGCAGATTCTGCCATCGTAGCGATGTCGGACAATGCAAACAAGATGGGTACCGACATGGAATCTATCATTCATGCATATCAGGGCTTCGCGAAACAAAACTTTACAATGCTCGATAATCTGAAGCTTGGATACGGCGGCACAAAGGAAGAAATGGAAAGACTTCTTCGTGACGCGGAAGAATTCGAGGGCCTTGAAATTGGCGAGTTTGACGCTTCGAATTTTGCAGACGTAATATCAGCCATCGAAATAATTCAGGACAAGCTTGGAATAACCGGCACCACGGCGAAGGAAGCCAGCACCACAATTTCGGGCTCGATTGGAGCAATGAAAAGTGCGTGGGAAAACTTCGTTGCAGGTCTTGCAAACGGAGACCAAAACCCCGAGGAACTGTTTGACACGGTAGTCGAAGCAGCGGAGCAGGTATGGGAGAACTTAAAGCCCGTACTCGAAAGACTTGTTACCAATGCGATAGACCTCGTTAAGTCGGAACTTAAAAAGCGCTTCCCGGAAGTGTACAAGACGCTTCAACAGGCAAGAGACGCAATCAAAGGCGTGTTTGATTGGATTCTTAAGAACAAGAATGCAATCCTCGCAACGATAGCTGCCATCGGAGCAGGCTTAGCCGCTCTAAATGTTGCCAACATGATTATGAATCTCATCAAAGCGTTTAAAGCATGGAAGGCCGCCACCGAAGGAATGACAATCGCTCAGCAGCTTTTAAACTTAGTCATGGAAGCAAATCCCATCGGATTAATCATCGCTGGCATTACCGCACTTGTAGCCGCATTCATCACGTTATGGAACACCTCAGATGAATTCCGCCAGTTTTGGATTGACTTATGGGAAGGCATCAAAGAAACCGCAGGCGCTGCGTGGGACTGGATACAGGGCGTATTCAGTAAAGCGTGGGACGGAATCAAAAAGATATGGAACGGCGCGAAGAAATTCTTTTCAGGAATATGGGATGGAATTAAAAGCGTATTTGGCGGCGTAAAGGACTGGTTTTCAGGAGTATTCCAAGGCGCAGCCGATGCGATTTCAACCATATTCAACGGAATCGTGGGAGCAATAAAAGCTCCGATAAATTTCCTGATCAATGCCCTGAATACGGTAATCGATGGCATAAACAAAATCAAGATACCCGACTGGGTACCGGGAATCGGAGGAAAAGGAATAAACATCCCGAGAATTCCGAACCTTGCTCGAGGCGGTATCCTTGAAAAAGGCCAGCTCGGATTACTTGAAGGTAACGGAGCCGAGGCTGTAGTACCACTCGAAAACAACAGAAGATGGATAGCAGCAACCGCGAAGGACTTGAAGAAAGAGCTCTCCGCGCAGGGAATCGTGAACAACTCAACCACGACCCAGAACGGAAACCAGTATTATTACTTTAATCAGACGAATAACAGCCCCAAGGCGCTGAGCCGCCTTGACATTTATCGTCAGACAAGAAACCAAATTGCAATGTTGAAGGGAGGGCTGCTCAATGCCTAAGTTAATCGTAGAGAACGACAGAGGCGAGCGCATACAGCTCACTCAGAATCCCAATTATGATGTGACAAGCATCGAAGGATTGGATCCTCCGAGTGCTAACATCAATATTGCAGAAAATGCGAACTTTGACGGCGGCACCAAGAAAAACAGCCGCCTCAACGTTCGAAACATAGTAATCACCATAGCAATACATCAGCCGATTGAAAAGAACAGAATTGCACTTTATAAGTATTTAAAATCTAAAAGAGAGTGCACTCTCTATTTTTCAAACGGCGCAAGAAAAGTCTTCACAAAAGGAACGGTCGAAAGCTTCGAGGTTCCCCAGTGGACCAACAAAGAAAGAGCGCAGATCAGTATTCTGTGTCCAAATCCGTACTTGATAGATACGGAACAGAGTCAGACATCATTTTCTGTTGTTGAGCCGCTCTTTGAATTTCCTTTTTCGATACCGGCGACAGGTCAGGAAATCAGTCGACTTGTGTTCAATAAAGAAGAAACTATAATCGCTGGCGACATTGAAACGGGAATGGATATTCGAATCGTAGCCGTAGGCTCGGCCATGAATCCGATTATATATAACACCGAAACACTGGAGAACCTGAAGGTCAATATTAGCCTTGTTAAAGGCGACGTGCTAAGAATAAATACCAATCGAGGCCAGAAAAGCATCACGCTCACACGAAACGGAATTACCACCAATGTAATAAACAATTTGGTTCCCGGAAGCAAATGGCTGCAGCTTGAGCCTGGAGAGAATACGCTTCTTTATTCTGCTGATGCATCACCCGAGAATTTAATTGTAAACATCGAATACAGCACATTATATGAAGGAGTTTAAACATGGATTTATACCTTTTGAATTCCAGCTATGAAAAGATCGCCGTAATCGATAACTACCAGTCAATCATATGGACGCTTCGATATTACACGCCGGGGGATTTTGAATTATACACCCCGGCGACACCGGAGCTTTTCAAAATGCTCAAGAAAGATTATATGCTCGTGAGGGACATTGATTGCATCGGAGACGAATACCACAACGTCATGATGATTCGCAACATCGAGATTCAATCGGATGCAGAGACCGGCGACAGTTTAATCGTAACAGGTCCGTGCTTAAAATCCATCGTTGGAAGACGAGCCGTAATTGAACAAACCAACCTGAGCGGAACAGTGACAAATTGCATCAGAACGTTAATCACGCAGAATATTATATCCCCGAGCAACTCTGACAGAGCTATCAGCAACTTCACATTGGGGACGGATTCCGTAGATAATCCGCCGAACATGTCAATGCAGATTACTGGAGCCAACCTCGCAGAAGCGATAGCAGAAATCGGAGCGACATACGGATATGGATGGGACGTATATATCAAAAACGGCAATTTTGTGTTTTACATTTATGAAGGAGCTGACCGTTCTTACAATCAGAACACCAATCCACATGTCGTTTTTTCGACAGAATACGATAACCTGCTTAGTTCCAATTACATTGAAAATCGCGACAATTATGCGAATGTCGCAATCGTGGCCGGAGAGGGAGAAGGAACGGCACGAAAGAAAGTAACAGTCGGAACAGCAACAGGCCTCGAAAGGATAGAGATATGGGTAGATGACCGCAACGCCTCATCCAATGCAGGCACAATCGACCCCACGGACTATTCAGCACTTTTGGAAGCAGCCGGCGAGGAAAAACTTGCTGAGACTACAATCACCACGGAATTCACCGGCGAGATTATACCGAATGTGAATTTCATATATGGAGAAGATTACTTCCTGGGCGACATCGTACAGATTGAGAACGATTACGGAATCAGCAAAGCTGTACGAATCACAGAAATAATATCGAGCAAAGACGAAAACGGCGAGAACGTGATTCCCACGTTCGAAGAAGGAGGAATCTAATGTTAACATACGGATTTTTTAACAGTTTGAACGGAGACAGAGCATACAACGCCGATCAGATGAGCGCAATGTTTGAAGGCTTAATCAGTGACGGCGTATTTGAATCTGTGGGAGACAAGATGCAAGTAACAGCCGGAACCGGAATGTACTTATATGTCAATTCAGGTCGTGCTTTTGTCGAAGATCGCTGGTGTAAAATTGATTCAGTAGAAGCCATCGAGGTAAATTCGGCAGATGTATCATATCCAAGGTGGACAGCAATTGTACTCAGAAAAAATATTTCAGACAGAAACATTGTGCTGGGTACAGTAGACGGTGAGCCCGCTCAAACACCAATAAAACCAGCCATCACAAGAAGCGGAGATGTATACGAGCTATGCCTTGCTTATGTGTACGTAGCGGCAAATGCGGTTGAAATTGCACAAACGGATATTACTGACACGAGAGCTGATACAAGTGTTTGCGGATGGGTAACGGGCTTAATCGAGCAGGTTGATACAGCAACATTGTTTGCACAGTGGGAGGCGGCTTATCAGCAGGCAATCGCAGACATGAACGACTACGAGGACGGACTCGAGGCCGAAATGGAAGAATGGCAGGAAGGATTCCAAAGCGATATTGAGGCGTGGGAAGCTTCCATGAAGACCGCTTTTGATGCATGGCTCGATACACTGACAGAAGAGTTAAATGTAAACACATACGTCGAAGACTACTACAAGACAGCATCGTTTACGAGCGGAACCACTCACACGGTAACTCTTAACATGACGAATTACACATATGCCGCTGAGGATGTAATTACCGTGTGGATTAATGGACTCATTGCAACTCCTGAAGTCGATTACACTATAAATACTACAGGCGCGGCACCAGTCCTTACATTTGAACAGAACACAAACGCGAGCAGCTTAGAGCCGTATTCAGTAGTCGTTCAGGTGATAAAATCCCGCATAGGATTTTCATCATAAATATTCCAATATTTCTCCTGGAGGAAGGGAGCCTTCGGGCTCCCCAAATCTCGGGAAATTGCACCGGTGCAAAACACGAACCTGTTAATTATTTAAAATAAAAGGAGAAAAAAATGATAAGAAAATGGGCGTCAGAAATAACCGCGACCAGTGTATCAGTATTCACGGTCACAAGTGCAATTGGCGGAGCCTTGGTCTATTTGTTCGGGCCTTGGAATAAAACATTCGCCTGGTTAGTAATCCTTATGGGTGCGGACATCATAACGGGAGTTATGACGGCAATCGCTCAGAAGTCTGCGAAAACGGAAGACGGAAAGTTCAGCTCGAGCGCCGGAACCGCGGGATTATTCAAGAAAATTGGGGTGCTAATATGTATTATGGCAACCTATGGAGTTGGAATCATATTTTTGCCAAAAACGGAAGAGGCAATAGTATTAAGAGACGCAGTTATTTGCGGATTTGCTTTTTTTGAAGCGGCAAGCATTTTTGAAAATCTCGACAAGTTGGGTATTAAATTTCCACCTGTTTTGATTAAATTTATAAAAGCAATTAAAAAGAAAGTTTATTCTGAAAAAGACCCCCTCAACCCCAGTAATGAGTCACTGAGTGACACAGAGGCAGCGAACGATGAAAAGGAAGAAGAAATCGAACCGCTCAATCTGGGAAAAGACGAAGGCAGTAATTAACAGAATCAGTGCGGCGGCATACGCAGTAATAAGACTAATTGATTTTTTTTGGTAAAAAAGAATTGGAAGAAGAGGAGATCAAATAAATGCCTAACGTAATACCGAGAGAAGAAGACACACACCACAACAGCGGAAGCGGCGGCTCACATGGCGGCGGCGGAAGCGGAAGAGGCGGAGACGAACCGACCACCCACACCGGTGGCGGAAGTGGCTCTCAGGTAAACAACCCACCCCCTAAGAGCGGAGGAGAAACCAAAACTCCCACATAATTAAGAAAAGGGCCTCGCAATGAGGCCCTTATTTTTATGCGCGGAAAGCGGCACATTCTCAACACCGCTCTCCATTTAATGCAATTGTAATATACCCAAAATTGCATTAAAATGATAACAAAAACAAATTACAAATTAGTTAAATGCCCCACGGAAAAACCCACAAGGCAAATAAACCCAGTGAACAAGTGGTGTACAGCATATATGCAAAATCTTCGAATCTTGTCACTCCGATGCAAAGAAAAAGCCTTGATTTAAGGGAAAAACCCAAGAATCAAGGCTTTTATATTTTTATTTTCTACAACGTATTTGCAAGGGTTACAACGGCATGTTGTGGCAAATTGCCCCACGGGCTACCCCATGCTAATCGAAAAAAGAAGAGATATCGGAAGATATCTTTTTGCGCTTCTCTTCATCCTTCAATTTGAGCGAATGCAGATATATATTTGATACCGTTTCGGAGCCCATCCAGCCACCAAGCTCTTGAATGGTTTTCAAGTCGTAGCCCTTATCCAAGAGAATCGAGGCAAATAAGTGCCTGAGTTTATGGATTGAAAAGTGCTCAAGCCCGAGCTTCTTTTGAGTACGTGCAAGAAAATTCGAAATCGTTCCGGGAAAGCCCTTAAAGACGTAGCCCTGCTTTCTTATTTCTTCCGCAAGCTCGTGACTGATTAATACGTTTCGCACACTTCCCGGAGTCTTCGGCGGCTTCTTTACCCAGTTTCCCTTTTCGTCCTGTACAAGGTCTTTTGTAATATGAATCACGTCCTGAGCATCAAGATCGGAAAGCTCGAGAGCACAAATTTCACCGCGTCTCAATCCGTAGCAGGCAAGCTTTAAAGGAATACTGTATTGCGTGCCCTCGGCCACAGCAAGGATGGCCTGAAGGTCTTCTTTCTTCGGAATGTATGGCTCACTCTTTGGAAGCTTTGGGAGCGTAGTGTTAAGAGCCAAGTGAGGACGTGCACGCTTAAGCACGGCAGATATAAAACCGTGAAGCGAGCGCACCGTTTTGGGCGAGCACGTACCCGAAAGCTCATTTACACATTGCTGAACCGAATCAGCTGTTATCTGCGACACCGGCATCCGTCTGAACCAATCAGGGAGCCGCGCAGGATAAAGCTTGTACTCCCGGATTGTTCGAGGGCTTAATATGTTGGCCTTGAGAGATATGTACTTTTCGGCCGCAGCTGTAAAAGAACTCTTATCGGCCACAACATCCTTCATCACTTCGGCCAAAAGCTCCAGGGCTTCTTTATTGGATGGCTTGTGATCGACGGTGACGCTGTACCTTTGGCCATTGTAACGCTGGCGTATCCTGTAGGAACCGCTTGGCAGTCTTTCAATTTCCATTTAATTCCTCCTTTTTAATTTAATCCAGTTTACAAAGAAGAACATGGCTACGCCGAAGAGAAGAATACTCAGAGGCCACGCCACAGGCAAGAACAAAAGCCCAAAGAGCGCCGCTGCTATGCCTACAATTAAAAGGCCGATGATATTCTTCTTCGAAGAAACGGAGGCCTTCATAGGATCCTCGTCACCGACAGTAATATATAAATCAGCAAAATAGCCGTAAGTACCGGGAAAGACATCGCCTTCTCCGATATATTTATAATTGCCGCCGTGAATTACCAAAGAGAAGCGCGCAGAAGAGTCGGAAAGAAGCTCCCTGACCTCCACAGCCTCAGTCTTCTTAATGTAACCGACAACGTGCCCGTCAGCATCGATGCGGACCGCATTGGAATCGTGAGAATTCGAGTCTTCTTTTATAACGTCTATATGTGAATAGTAATAATCGTATTCATAAATCCGATCGCCTTCGACGTAAAGGTCCAGCAATTCTTTATTGGTTAAATTATAGTCTTCGTTCTCAAGAGCAAGCGTTTGAAATTCATCTACATGATGCGGCACGCCTGCAAGCTCATATTTATATGTATTAGACACCTTTTTTATCTCCTTCTGTATTCTGAGCCAAAAGAAGCGCTTTCATAATATCCAAAACCTTCTCTTTATTTTCCATGTTTAAAAGACCAAAGTAATAATGAAAAGCCCTTGTCATACCACCGTCCGCAAAAGGAAGCGGAGCCTCGATGAGAATGTCAGAGCGATTGCATCCGATAAACTCACATATACGGTCAATTTTATCCATGCGAGGAAGCTTTACACCGTTCACCCAGTTAGAGACTGAAGCCTGCGAAGTATTCATGTAAGCAGCAAGGTCGGCCTGTGTTTTTCCTGATATAGCAAGGCGTTTGGCAAGGCGCTGTCCTATTTCTTTATTTATTTCTGTCATGTTTTGCCCTCCTGTGTACTTATTATAATACAACAGAATTAACTTTTTGTAAAATAAATTAACTTTGGGTATTGACATATAACTTTAAGTTAAGTATAATACAAAGCATAGGAGGTAAAAAAACATGAGTGAATTCAAAATCACGATGGAAGCGGCAAGAGTTAATGCAGGGCTTACACAGCAGGCAATAGCTGATAAAATGGCCGTTTCCAGACAGACAATCCACTTTTGGGAAAAGGGAAAAGTTATCCCGAAGCCTGCAGAATTCAAGATGTATTGTGAGATCTGTAACGCTCCGGTAGATATTATTATTTTGCCTACAGCTTAACTTTAAGTTAAGTCAGACGGGAAGGAAAAAGACAGCATGGGAAAGAAAATCTACATCACAAGAACTCGCCGGAGCCTCAACAAGATATCGGACTACATCCGAGGAGAGCTCAAGCGGCAAGATCTCACACAGGAACAACTGGCAGACCGAATCGGAGTTAAGCAGCAGACACTTTCAAAGTGGCTCAAGAATCCGAAGGTACTCAAGCTCGAGAACTTCATCGACATTATCCAAGAACTTCATACACCAAAAGAGGAGGCAGCGGAACTGATATGCACAGAGAAATGAAAATCTTCACAGCGATAGTTGTGGGCGCACTTATTTTGACAACAGCCTGCGCAGCTACATCGATAGCAAGCACCAAGGAACCCGTTGAATTTCTCGAGCCCGTGGAAGTGGCACTGGTACCGAAAGCACAGAAACCCCAGCCTATCATCGTAGAGATTGAAGAAATTGCACCGGTGCAAGGCGAAGAAGAAATCGCTCCCGGAATCACCGACAACGACCGAATCTTCATGTACTACTGCATACAGGCAGAAGCCGGCAATCAGTCGGAACTCGTCAAGAGACTTTGCACAGATGTAATCATCAACAGGATGCACGATCCTGACTGGGCCGACACGATTCGAGGAGTCATCACCGAGCCGCACCAGTTTTCAGTGTGGAGCAACGGAAGCCTGATGAAGGCGGTACCGACAGATGAAACAATCGCAGCAGTAAACAAGGAAATCGAAACGCAGATATCAAACGACATTGTTTACTTCAATTCAATCGGATTTATACACGGAGAAAGATGGGAACAGGTCGGAGACATGTACTTCATGACGAAAGGAGAAAAGAAATAATGTTGAAAGCAATGACAGCAAGTGACTGGACCGAGAGAGCAATGTTCCTCGACACAGAGGAGCAGATGGCCTTCATGAGAGGAGTCCCCACAGACGTAATTCTGACAGAACTCACAAGACGAGTAATCACACAGCAGAAAGCGATCGACGCAATGACAAAAGAACTCGATAAAATGAAAAACCCCTGAGCGGCAACTCAGAGGTAAAAGATTCGACTTTTTGAAAAGCTTTAATCCTTAAAAATATTATAGCTCAAAACGTCGGAAAAGTCAATAAAATCAAGGGCTTCAGCAGCCCATAAGTGCTTGCTCAAGGTATTAATTACTCGACCACAGGAGAGGAATTTAAGACCTTGAGAGAAGGAGAAACCCGATGCCATACATCGAAGAGATATGTGAGGCAGGGTTAACGCTCGAAGTACAAAAGTATTACTCATACCGGTACCACAGTAAAGGGATACCGAGAAGCAAAAACATGAGTCCTACATCAGAGGCAGTCAAGAAGATAAACCAGCGCAGAGCTGGAGTCAGACTCCGAAGGCTCATGAATACGAACTTCGAAGATGGAGACTTTTCGATTCGCTTGGACTTCTTCAAAGATCCTCCCAGGAACTCGGAAGAAATGCAGAGCATGATAAGCCGAGACTTAAGAAGGCTCAAGAGAATGTATCAAGCGAGAGGACAAACACTGAAGTACATCTACGTGAAAGAAGTCGGACCGAGAGGAGGCCGACACATACACATCGTAGTTAATAAAACAGACACAGACCTGATTCGAAAATGGTGGACTCGCGGAGGCATTCACATAGATCCCCTGAATACCGAGGGACAATATGCAAAGCTTGCCGAGTATTTCATCAAGTATGCAGGCATCACCGAGAAGACGGAAGGCCAGCTGATAGGAAAACGATGGTATGCATCGCAGAACCTGAAAGAGCCCATCATCAAAAAGCGAGTCATAAAGGCGGCGACCTTTAAGAACAAGGTCAAGAAGAAAGAAGGATACATCCTCGAAAAAGGATCTCTTCGATACGGAATCTCGGAAGAGACCGGATACGAATACTTCGCTTACACCCTCCTCCGAACACGAGGACAAAATGATGATAGTTAACATCTACACACAAACGACGGCAAAACCGCCCATAAAGAAAAAGACCGGATTCGCATATGTGCTTGAAACAGAAACACCACACGGACCGGCAACACTGACAAGCCAGGGAGTCCTAAAGGACACGGCAAAGAACCTCGCGGAACTGGCAGCAGTCGTGAAAGCATTGAGGCACCTGCGGAAGCCTTCCGAGTTAAGAATTTACACAAGCCCATACATGGCAAGCGTATTGAACGGATGGCTTAAGGAATGGGAAGGCCGAGGATGGAAAAACAAATCCGGGAAGGCGGTACCCGAGGAATACAAAGAGCTCGCAGAGCTTCTCAAGCCTCATACATACGAAGCACTAAGTGAAAACAATTCATATACAGGCTGGTTAGAAAGGACAGCAAAAGAACAGGAGGAAAAAGACGAATGACAAATTACAAGTTTGGGAGCCCTGAAGAATTGATCAAGGCAGCAGAAGAAAACATCGTGACAGCAGCCGCAGAGAGTGGCATCAATGCTGACGATCTTCAGGACTGCATCGAAGAAGCTAAAGAAGGAAAATACTTGTTTCTTGCTTTCTTGATGGTAGAGCAGAAGGTCAAGACAGAACTGGCAGACTTTAACCTTGCCGGCTCGATTATGGGAGATTGGGCCGAGTATATCAAGAACGAAGCATATGGCAGCGAAGCGATGGCAAGAGCAATCCTTCTGCCGGAAAAGAAAATGGCGGATTGCTTAGCAGTATTGCTGAAGTACAGCTTTGAGAACTCTTTCGATGTGCCGACAGAGATAGTTAAAAAGGCAATGCCAAATAATAATTTCAAGGTCAAGCTCGGAATCCCCGGAATGGCGAAAGCAAGGCGCTTGATAGCCGATTTCTTCACCGATTAATTCGGCAGATTTCGGCACACTATAAAAAGAGGGAGCATGAAATGATTACATACAAGGGTTTTAACGCAAATTTATGCGCCACGATGGGACGTGGAACCTTCCAGTATGAAGTCGGGAAAAAGTACATCGAAGCCGAGGCGAACTGTGCAAAGAACGGCTTCCACAGCTGCAACGAACCGCTCGGAGTCCTTGGATGGTACAGCGGGCCTGAATCAAGATATTGCGTCTGCGAAGCAGGCGGAGAGATCAACGAAGACGGAGACGGCCACGGAAGAGTATCAAGCACAGAGCTCACACTTCTCAAAGAAGTCAATGTTAAACAGCTCGCAATCATCGAGGCGGCATGGATTCAGAAGCATCCGCTCCGGGAGAATGTAAAGCAGGTACAAATCGAAAACGGACACACAGAACATGGGATATGTGTTGTCAGAGGAAAGGCACCAGCAGCAGTCGTGACAAAAGACACTTGCTTGGTACTCCTCCAAGAAAAACCGAGAAGCAAGAACATTGACAAGATATTGGTTATCGAGAAAGCCACGGCAGGGACTTATACCATCGAGGGAAAAAGACGTGAAAAAAGCAGAACTAAGAAAACTCCGAACGTTGAACGCAACGCCGGAGATGATACAAAAGGCAAAGAATAACAAAATCCACGAAAAAGGGAAACACTCGTGGGAGACCTACACAAAGAGATATGAGTGGTTTGCAAGATGTCAGAACTTAGGACCGTATATCAAACTTGCAATCTACGAGCCGCATACACTGGCACTCGGAATTAAGACCGCACGATATGAAGTCTTTATAGATGCCAAAAACAAGGACTACATAACGAGAATCTTAAACGACGACGGAAGCGAGCGAGAGTGGCGAGGAGGAATGCTTCAGAACATTCTTCCGTATCACAGATATTACTACTCATCACCCACAGGCTACGCCAAAGAGGACCTTTACATCAATGCGATGGGAACGAAGACCTTAAAAGGGCTTAACAAGGATAAGAGTCTTAAGCCAATGAGAGCGCTTGATGTATGGCAGGAGTCAGTGCTGGAGCACAAGCGAGAAGAACGCGAACGCAAAGAGACTTCTCCCTGGGATGCGGAAATGGCCAAAGTGCAACCGGTAGCGAAAGAGTTTATCAAGTGGCTTGAGCACAAGAGACCGGAACAGGAATTTGCAATATACCACGGCGGAAGCGAGACAGTTTACTGCACGAGATGCAGAAAAGAAGTCAAACTCGAGCACAAGATCATCAGAGACACCCTTCAGGTTTGCCCCAGCTGCGGTAAGGCCTTAAAGATTGTATTTGGCCTCACTCATAAGCTTCCGATGCATGACGACACACTGTACAGCCAAATTGTAGAGCCATACGAGGACGGGGTTATCGCAAGAACCTTTTACAGCTACAGACAAATCGATCTGAGAAACAAGAAGGTTAAACTCCATCAGGCGAAAGAAGTCTTAAGAACCATCCTCACACCGGAGAAACAGGAACAGTATTGCTGGTGCTTATACAAGAACCGCACAGAGAGATGGGTTAAACAAAACGGCATCGAGTATAGATACTGGTACACTCCAAGGATTTACACGGAGAACATGGCCGAGATTAAAGCACTTGTGGACCGATACACAGCAGTCATGAACGTAGCAGATAAGATGGCAACCTCAATCGAAGCCTTTATATCGGCAGAGAAAGAGGAAAAAGCACTCGAACCGCTTGCAAAAATCGGAATGATAGAGCTGGCACGAACGCTGACATATGACGGGAGACGTTATTACAAGTATTCGTCCAAGTACACTGACCAAAGTCAGACGGAACTCACGAAGATCCTCAAGATTGACACGGCGAGGCTTAAGAGACTCAGGGCAATGACGAGCCCGGCAGCAGACCTGACAACACTCGCATGGATGCAACTCGAGAAAAAGAAGAATACAGTCTTTCCGGAAGAAATCTTCGAGTTTTACACGGTGGCAAACCTTGAGCCTGACGACCTCGACACAAAACCATCACAGATGAGTTACCTACAGTTTGGCAGATACTTATGCATTCAGGCATGTAAGCACACTGAATACAAGAGCCTCCACGAACTTGGCAGGAACGTAATCGACGAACTGAGGACCTATGAGGATTACATGAGGATGGCGGAACGCCTGAAGATGAACCTTAACAGCTCAATGGTATACAAGCCCAAGGACCTGAAAGCCGCTCATGACGAATGCGTGGAACTCCTGCAAAGAGGAAGCATGGAAGAGACGGCCAAGAAGACCGAGAAACGCTTCAAAGGAATTAAAAAGGTATTCCCGGAGCTCGAGAAATACGAATACCAAGCAGACGGTTACATCGTAAAGGCTCCAAAGAGCGTGTACGACATCGTGAGAGAGGGAACGCTCCTCAAGCACTGCATACACACTTGCGATTATTACTTCGAGCGAATGCTCACAAGAGAGTCGACAATCATGTTCCTGAGAAAAGCAGACGCACCCGAGTCGCCCTGGTACACATTGGAACTCGAGCCCGGCGGAAACATCAGACAGAAAAGAACAGTCGGAGACACTCAGAACAAGGACCTCGAAGAAGCACTTCCCTTCCTGAAGAAATACCAAGCGCAGCTGCAGAAGAAGCTCACCAAGAAAGACAAAGAGCTGGCGAGAATCTCAGACGAGAAGAGAAGAGCAAATTATAAAAAAGCACGAGAAGAAAATAAGCGAGTATGGCATGGAAAACTGCAAGGCCAGCTGCTCGCGGACGTATTAGAAGCCGACTTCATGGCGGCGATTTAAGGGGAGGAAAAATAAATGAACGGTTTAGTAATCGGAATGTTTGTTATGGGAGCTTTGCTCACCGGTCTTATTATCGGTTTTTGTGTAGGCCACGAAACAGGATACTCACAGGGAGCAATGGACGAAGCAATCAGATTCGAAGAGGAGAAAAAGAAGAATGAACGAAATAATCACAAGTAATTATGCCGAGTTTAAAAGAGAACTCGACACAGAAATCAAGAGAGAAGCCGAGGGCTTCGTCAAGATCGGATACCTTTTAAGGCTGGCAAGAGAGACGGACATCCTCAAAGAAAGCGAATACGCAAACGTGAACGACTTCGCAAGGAAGGAATACGGACTCGACGCTTCACAGGTATCAAGATTCATTTCAATCAACGAGAGATTTTCCGAAGGCGGCTACAGCGAGCGCCTCGAGGAAAAGTACGAAGGCTTTGGAGTAGCAAAGCTCAGCATCATGTTACAGCTCCCGGAAAGCATCAACGAGAACCTCACTCCTGACTACACGAAGAGCGAAATCAACGCACTCCGGGAAGAGGTAAAAGAAGAGGCCAAGACGACAGACATCGAAATCATGATGGAGCCCAAGACCGACAATCCTTTTGCAGCTGCAGTCAAAGAGATGCTCAAAGCGGAACCTGCGACAGCTGAAGCACTGAAAGAAGTCAAGGCAAGACTTCACATGCACAAAGACTACAAAGAAGCAATAGCTCCATACGGAGCCATTAAGTCAGTAAGACTCGACGGAATCGGAAGAGTAATGCTCAAGTTTGACGAGAGCGACACCGTGAAGCTCATCAAGGTCAGAGAGAACAGCACCGAAGAGCATGAACTCAACGAACTGGCAGACGCAATCGAAGACTACCTCATAAACGACTACAAAGAGCCGGCACCGGCAGCAGTCGTAGAGAAACCTAAGAAGAGCACCGTTACAGACTTGGGTAAAATTGCACCGGTGCAACCCAAATCGAAGGTTACAAAGGCAGAACCAAAGAAAGAAGAGCCCATCAAGAAGGTTGAGGAACACGAGGCCGAAATCATACCTCCCGAAAACCATTTTGACCGAGAAAACATCACGGCGGAAACGGCTCCGGCAATGCCTGAACCCGAAGAACCCATCAGAGACCTCACAGAAGAGGCTGAGGAGCCCGAGAAGGCGACGGACGTAATGGGAGACATAATAAGCCAGCTTGGCCCTTGCGAGGAAGTCGAAAAGAAGCTTGAAGTGATTCACGACTACTTTGAGCAGGACATCCAGGGAATCAAGCTCATGCTCAGGATGAATCCGACAATCGACTATTTGGAGAGCGCTGTTGCCCGAAGCCTCAAGCTCGCTGACATGATTAGAGAACTGATTTACATCAAGAAAAAGTATGAATGATTTTCTCAATCTTATAAACAGACAAGCAAGCCGAATGAAAGGTTTGACAGCAATCATCAGCATAGCTCCACACGGGCAATGGAGAGTACAGGTCAACTGGAAGGAAGCTTGCAAGCGAGGAGGCGACATGATAATCGCCTTCTCGGAAGAAACAGACAGAGAGGAAGCCTTCAGGGCGGCCTTTGAAAGATTAAACCAATGGATTGAAACACACGAGGAGGACATCAATGAAAGAATTCGGCACATGTAGATTTTGCGGACAGACCGCAATGGTATCGGTTGGAGACGCAGCCACCCAGGCAGATATTGACGAAGCTGCTACAAGAGAATGCTCATGCGAGCAGGCTAAGGCATACAACGCAAAGTGTTGCGATGCAGAGGTATGCGAGGAGAACATCAAGAAGGTGATCGGAAAAGGCACTACAGTAGCACAGCTGTTAATCTCCTGTATTCCGTTGATTCAGGACAACAGCATCACAAAGATAACAGTCAACTATGAATCCGGTGACGCAAGCGTAACCGCAAGGCTCGGCTATAACGGCAAGGGCAATCTCGTAATACAGAAGAGTGTCACGACCGTCGAGCAGGAAGAAACATGAAGATCCGAAGCATAATGCAGAGCGACAGCTCATATTGCTTCCTCTGCAGGCTCCTGTATGGAGACGACTTCCCAAAGCCCACCGAAGAGCATCACGCCATCGGTGGGAACGGGAAGAGGGAGCTAAGCACCCAGTACAAGCTAACCGTAAGGCTGTGCGCCAAGCATCACAGAAACGGGAAAGAAGCGGTGCATAACAACATCGAGATGAACCGCATCGTACAGCGCGCGGCACAGGAAGCCTTCGAGAAGGAATATCCGGGGTTAAATTTCAGGGAAATATTTGGGAGGAATTACAAGTGAAGAGAAAATGGACAGACCTTATAGCCCTAATCGACGACGTAAAGAAACTCCTCGAAGAGGGCAAAACAAACAAAGAAATAGGCGAAGCCCTCGGGCTCCAAAAGTACCAGGTACTCAGAATCAAGAAATACATCAGGGAAGGGAAAGACGAACCCGAAAGTCTCGACCTCGACAGCGACCCGCACGAATATGAGGAGCTGCTTTGCGAAGACGATGGCAACTTCAACATGTTTGAATGGAGATTACAGGCAAGAATACGGAAAAAGAAACCACTCCCGAAGGTAGTAATCGACGGGAAGACTTACACAGACATCACGAGCTTAATCGTTGATTGTGGGGAGGCATAGGATGAAAGATTTAGAAGTTTACAGCAGATTTCACAACATGGTAGGGACCGGAGAAGACCGCATCGAAAGGCTTGCAGAAATATACGACTGCAAAGAGAAAGATATCAAAGCTGCTTTGCAGAGATGCCAAGGCATCACCCCGGAGAGCCTGAAAGAAATGAACGTTTACAACCCCGACACGAATCCCTTCTGCAAAATCAGAGTGATGGTACCCGAAAACAAAATTGCGAGCACAGCTGTTTACAAGCGCCTCGATGAACTCGACAAGGAAATCAAGACGCTGGACGAGAAGAAGAAGCTCCTCGAGATAGAGTATAAAGCGCTCGTGGACCACATGGGAGGAGCAAGGCATGAATAAGGTCATATTGATGGGACGACTTGCAAGGGATCCCGAAATCAGATACACAGACGCGAATCTCACAATCGGCCGCTACAGCTTGGCGGTACCGAGAAAAGTGCAGCAGGGACAGGAGCAGGCAGCAGACTTTATGAACATTGTATGTTTCGGAAAAGTAGCTGAGTTTGCCGAGAAGTACCTGCACAAAGGCACAAAGATACTTGTTACCGGAAGACTTCAAACAGGCTCCTACACCAACAAGGACGGGCAGAAGGTATACACGACCGACGTAGTAGCCGAGGAGCAAGAGTTTTGCGAGAGCAAGCCATCAGGCAACAATCAGAACACAAACGCAAGCCGCATCCCGCCGGACGGCTTCATGAGCTTTCCCGATGATGGAATTGAGGACGACCTTCCATTCGGACCTGTGAGCAGATAGGAGGAGGCATGACGAAGCATCAGCTTAGCAACATTTACTACATGACTAAAGAACTCGAAGCTATGAGACATCGGCTCGATGAACTCAACGCAGATATAGCCCTCGCTCCAAAGGTATACGACGGTATGCCACACTCGCAGACGAATGCAGTAAAAAGCCCGGTGGAAGATAAGGCCATCAAGCTTGCAGAGCTTACAAAGAAAATCGAAGAGCGCATCACCGAGATTGAGAAAGCGAAACTTGACCTTGAAATCATGATTGCAGACATGACGGACCCCGTTCTCAAGCTCGCTATCCTCTATCACTGCATCAAATTGTACGACTGGAACAAGACAGCGGCAAAGATAGGCGGAAATCAGACAAGCGAAGGCGTGCGAAAGATGTATTCGAGATTCGTGTCGACATTGGAGGAAGGCGCATGATGATTCACCTGGTAGACCAAGACACAAAAGAAACATTTCAATGCTACGGCGACAACGAAGTCAAAGCGGCCATAGCAGCCGCAAGAGAGTCAGGCAAAATCGTAAACATGGAGCTCGACGACACCTGCAGAGATTGTCTGATCTATATCGTGAGAGATATATACGCCGAAACAGAGCTGCCGGTGGCTTTGACTACAGAAGCGTGGCATTCAATAACGCAAATAGGCGATTTGATAACAGAAACGGTCGAAAAAGTAACAACAATCCTTCAACCGTTCGTCATAGCAGTTGCAGAGACTATTGAACAGTACGGAATCGGTCGAGCACCGTCAGAAATCAAGAAAGAAATAAAACACACCAAGAACCCGATGAGATTGAGCCAGCTGTATAGAGAGCTCGATGAAGCATACAAAAGAAATGGGAGGAAAAAGAAATGATATTTAGCCCGTTAACAGATTTTACAAACGTAAGCCCTAATAATTCAGGACAGAGAAAGCAACCAATCATATATAACATTCCGCACTGCACAGCTGTATCAATCCCGGCAAAACGAATCGGAGAAATTTTTGAGAAGCCAAGCAGAAACGCTTCATGTCAGTATGGCCTCGGCAATGACGGATTAATCGTCGGAGTTTGCCCGGAGGAGTGGCGATCCTGGTGCACATCGTCGGACTGGGTGGACCAAAGAGGCATAACTTTTGAGATTTCATCGAGCAATGTGGCACCCTACGAACTCGACAAAGTAGCTTTCGAGAACTGGAAGACCTTATCGGTTGACATCATGAAGAGATACGGCAAGACAAGGCTCCTGTACTTTCCTGACGCAGCAACAGCCAAGGCATACAAGGTCAAGGATAATGAAATGGTAATTATGCTTCATAGATGGTTTGCTAAAAAAGCATGCCCTGGAGACTGGCTCGTGCAGAGGCTTCCCGAGGCAGTGGCCGAGATTAACGCAAGAGTGCAGGAAATTGCACCGGTGCAAGCTCCTGAAGGCGAAGAGTACACCATCAAGCAGGGAGACACCCTCACGAAGATCGGAGTCCTTTACGGATTCACCGCAGACGAGCTTGCAGCCTATAACGGCATCAAGGACAAGGACAAGATTCGAGCAGGAAAGACAATCAAGATTCCGCCGAGATACATAGAGGCTCTGAACGAATTAAAGGCCGCGGAAATCTTGCAAAAAGTAAGAGACGGACAGCCCGGAGGGCTGACAGTAGCAGAAATAAACGAAGCCCTCGACTTGGCAATCGCAAAATTAAAATCATGAACCTAAAACAAGCAATAGAATACATCCAAAATCTACCGTTCAACAAGAAGAATCACGACGCATGGACGGAGCTGTGGAGAAAGGACCGAGACTTCCGCTTTGCGGCGTGCCTCATCCTGGGAGCGGTAGAGGAAGGATTGCTGGAGGAAAAAGATGATACACGAAATCAAGATTCGGGAAGATTACGCGGATGCAGTCCTGAGCGGAGTGAAGACATTTGAGATTAGATACAATGACAGACACTATAAAAAGGGCGACCTTATAAAATTTCAGGTTGTAAAGAATAACGGTCTCAGGATGCCGGAGCACAATCTAAGCGGTAAAGAGTACGAAATAATCTATATATTAGGCGGGTGGGGACTGAAGCAGAATTACCTGGCACTCGGAATTAAGCCGCGCAGAGCTGAACAAGACAAAGAAATATCACAAGAAGAAACACTGGACTGGCTCCTCCGACTTGTAAGCAGCTTAGATATGTTGCGAGTACCCCAGGAGTGGCTCGAACCAATAAGGAAAGCCATTGGCACAGCGATAGAGTCCGTGAACATATCCGCCGAACTAAACAAATTCATGAGAGGACTATGGGAAGAGCACTGTATCGAAGATATCACATACACCTCGGGAGAATTCTTTGACACGGTTACACAAGAAGTATACAAGGAGGCGGGAAAAAGATGAAAAACAAAGAAAAGTTTAAAGAGGTGTTCGGACACGATGTAGAAACGAATGCTTGTCCACAAAAGGACGTCGAATGCGAAAAATGTGAGCTTTTCAATGATCGCACCTGTACAGAAACTTTTTGGAATTCTGAATATATACCGCCAATGAATCAGATTGAGCCCGTCAGGGCTTACCCATGCGATCCCGAAAAAAATACCGACTGCAAGAAAACAGGCTGTTACGAAAGAGGCGGCCCTTGCAAATTAACATTAAACCCCGAGTACGCGAAGGAGGAGACATGAAAGAGGCAAAATACACAATATACTCGGCGCCGGTATCGATTGGGTACACATGCCCTCATTGTGGGGAATATATCGAAGTAAAAGTCAAAGACATAGACATGGATATATGGGTAGGCGGCATCGTTGAATGTCCCGAATGCCACGAGGATGTAGTTTTAGAACAGTGGGAATACGATTGAGAAAGGAGAGCACAATGGCACTTATAAGATTCATCGATTTAATACCAAGCGGAGCAGATAACGCAATCAAGCGAGCGGAGCTCGTGAAGCTTGCAGATTCTTACGGATTCATTCCGGAAGGACAGAAAGACAAAGATAGATTCGTCAGAGGCATGATAGAGAACGCAAGAAAGAAGAACGTAATCATATGCAAGCCGAGAGGCGGCTATTACGTGCCCACAGTAAAGGACAAAGACGCCTTGAAGGTATACATAGCCGGCGAGAAGCGCCGAGCACAGTCAATCTACGCAGGAATCAAGATGGCGACCAATGTGCTCGAAGACTTAGAGCATGGAAGGCTCCAGGAGGTAAAGAAAGCATGAAGGAAAGAGACATATTCTTCGATCCGCTGAAAACAGAAGGAGACATGATTTTTGAATCCATAGAAAGGCTCAGATGGACAGCAAAGTGCGAAGAAGAAAAATTCAGGCTCAGCAATTGCGAGTACACCTGGGAGATAGGCGTAGAAGTCATTGATAAAATTTACAAAAACGTAGTGGTGAACAGAACGAAGAATTACACGCTCTTCGGACAAAAGGTAAACGTAAACTACGAAGACAAGACAATAATCAAGCTGTGGCGCAGCATACAGCCATAAGGAGGATAACATGATAACACTGATTTTAGTGGTTTTAATGATTTTATTCATAGTGGGATTAGAAATAGACGAAGACGAAGGCGCTTTTACATTTGCAGGCTTAGCACTAATCCCCTTTATCGGGATAATAATTGCAGGAAGCATGTGGTTTTACGACGCGAATATCTTACCCCACAAGATACAGATGTACCAGGAAGAAAACGCAGACATCGAGAAAAAGATAGCAAACACCGTCGAGAAGTACATGCAATACGAGAAAGAAATCATGATAGAAGTCTCGCCTGAAGATGATGTCATAACGCTCATTGCATTATATCCCGAACTTAAGGCAGACGACCTCGTAAAAGCCGAGATGGATGTTTACATCGAGAACAACAAGAAGATCAAAGAGATGAAGAGCAAGCAGCTCAGGATACCGATATACAAATTCCTGATATTCTTCGGGCATTAAGGAGGGCAACCGATGACAGAGATAGTAATCAAGATACCCGATAAAGTCTATGACTATGTGAACCGTGAATGGATAGAGAGCGATTTTGATTCACCGCTAAACCATGTAATGAACGGAGTCAAGAACGGCACAGAACTTCCAAAGGGACACGGAGAACTAAAAGATATTGGAAAGTGCGATAGAAAGCTGTTTTATCAACAGTGTGGCGGTGCAAATTCTCTTATAACAGTAAAAACCGCTTTTGATATGCTTTTAGCGTTGCCAACAATCATAGAAGCAGATAAGGGGGAATAGACTATGACAGAATTAAAACCGTGTCCGTTCTGCGGAAGTCATGATTTAAGGGAAGACATACGAGGGTTGGATTTTGCAAATGATATATTTATCGAGTGTCGTTCTTGCGGAGCAAAGATACAAATGTGCGAAGAATACGGACACGATAAACTTGTTGAAGCATGGAATAGGAGAGTAACCGATGACAAGCATATCGAAGAAACGTAAGTGCCGAAACACACATTATGACCGTGGCGGTGAGAAAGGCAAGTTGCATTTCCTAAAGGGATTTGCCATGTACCACAAAAAGAACCGAGTCGAAATGCGAAAAGAATGTAAAGGAGAGTAACCGATGATAAGTAAATTCATATATCCACATAAGTCATTATGGGCAAAGATAAGATTTGAATGGAGGTTGCGTAAAGCAATAAGGCTTGGCAAAAAGGTGCGCAGATTGGAAAGGAGATTAACCGATGAAAGAGATAGTAATTAAGATACCCGATGAAGTGAAACAAGCATTTGACAATGCTGAAAACAACGAGTTAAAGGGAGGTTTCTATGACCACGGTGGAGTTATTGCAAGCGCAATCCGCAACGGCACAGAACTTCCAAAGGGATACAAAAGATTGGTTGATATCGGTCAATGCGATAGGGAATTATTCTATCAGCAATGCGGTGGTGCAGATTCTCTTATAACTGTCGAATCAGCATTCAACATGCTTATGTCTTTGCCACCAATCATAGAAGCAGATAAGGGGGAATGAAGAATGACAGTAGCGGAAATCATAGAAGCCCTTCAGGGCGTTGAACCATCAATACAGGTCACTGTGAATGGCTACAAGGTAGAGAGCATCGAGGGAGACACATATTACGACGAGAATACAGGCGAAGACTACTCGGAAATCTACATTAGGACCGAAGAAGTAAAAAACAGAAGTATAGCATGTATGAGCGCATCGAGTACATGACAGGAAAGAAAATCGTCATATGTGCAGCTGAAGACAAGGAACGTCTTAAAAAGCGTTTTCCATTCAAGACCAAGATTGTAGTAGCCGCAGGACAAACTCCGGGAGGCTACAGGATCGTAGACATGGAGCGATTAAAAGAGGCAGCCCGCAAGATGGTTATAACTTTTCAACCCGTTACAATTGAACCGGTGAATTACAAGAATATGTGGACCACCAAAGGCCTAAAGGGAGAACCGATTCAACAGAATGTCGTTATTAAGATCGACAAGAGGCAGCAGTCGTGAATTCGTCACAGATGTCACACTAAAGCATGATACTATGTAGACAGGAAGGAATCGCGAGAAACGGTTCCTTCTTCGTCTTTTTCCAAAGGCATGAGCGGCGGCGCTACAATCCCATGCGGCGCCGTCAACTCCACAAAGGAAGGAGAACCTATGAAAAAGCAAAAGGGAAGGCCGGGAAAGTACGATAAAAGAGTAAAGCCATATCTTGCAAGAATCAAAGAGATGGCGCGACAGATGAGCGAGGAACAGATCGCAAAAACGCTCGGCATTGCTTACAGTACATTCCGCGATTACAAAAACAAACACAAAGAACTTGAAGAAGCTCTTCAGGGCGGACGCAAGGAGCTTGTAATCGACCTTAAATCCTCAATGATTAAAAAAGCCCACGGCTTTGAATATACAGAGAAGAAAGTAATCAAGAATAAACGAGGCGAAGTCATACGCGAGGAAATATATACCAAGCAAGCTTTGCCTGACTTAGCTTCTCAGAATTTATTGCTTAAGAACTACGACCCGACATGGGCAAACGATCCTCAAGCTCTTGCAATACAGAGAGAGGAGCTCGAGCTCAAGAAAAAGAAAGCTGAAGCAAATGATTGGTAAATTCACGCTCGACAATTTCTATAAAAGCCGAGAATGGGAAGACTTCTGCAAAGTAATAACGGCAGAGCGCGTGGATGCAGATGGCAATGTCATATGCGCTCATTGTGGCAAACCGATAGTCAAGAAGTACGACATCATCAGACACCACAAGATTCCTCTTACCGAGGAGAATGTAAACGACGTAACGATAAGCCTCAACCCGGATAACATAGACCTGGTACATCATAGATGCCACAATCTCATTCATGAGAAGTTTGGCTATAAGCGCAAGGAAATCTATTTGGTGTACGGCTCACCGCTAAGCGGTAAGAGTACATGGGTGAGCGACAATATGAGTCAGGGAGATCTCATTGTCGACATGGATTCTATATGGCAGTGTATATCAGGATGCAAAAGGTATGTAAAACCGGGACGACTCAACGCAGTAGCATTTGCCACAAGAGACTTCCTCATGGAGCAAGTCAAGATACACAATGGCAAATGGAACAACGCATACATAGTCGGAGGCTTTCCTCTTATCGCTGAGCGCGAGCGCATATGCCGCACGCTCGGAGCAAGAGAGATATATATAGACACACCTAAAGACGAATGCCTTCGCAGGCTCGAGAGCGCCGAAGATGGACGTGACAAGGTTGAATGGACTAAGCATATCGAGGATTGGTGGCGGTTGAACCACCCCCCGGGTGCTTGAGTTTAAGAGGCCTTGAGGGAC
>Ga0265299_10000827_pt1 | contig 37437 bp, 54 predicted proteins | sample AusTroGonzalo_MG_4_FD_193485 | JGI IMG/M metagenome (GOLD analysis project Ga0265299, IMG submission 193485) | Bovine rumen microbial communities from tropical cattle in Woodstock, Queensland, Australia - Gonzalo_02 | ecosystem: Host-associated > Mammals > Digestive system > Stomach > Rumen ... | reverse complement strand
TGTTCTATAGTCTTGAGCGGTTTGACTTACCCAAGAATCAGAATATGCTTGAGTCCAAAGTGAACCATCTGTGCTTCCTGTTCCCTGTTGAGTTGCTGGACCGTTTGAAGAATAATACCAAATTCCAGTATATGTGGCAGAATTACAGTTTGTTCCGCTAGCAGAACCATAAATTTGATAATTAGATGATGAAAAATTACCATTAACTACTAATTTATGTCCTGGTGATGTTGTACCAATACCTACATTACCATTATCTAATATTGTAAGTTTAGATCCATCGCTTAATATTCCAATACCAAAGCCTCCTACACCCCAAGGTGCTTTACCAATAGCCCAACTTGTACCTGATGACGGTCTAAAATAAATAGATGATTCTGCAGATGTTGATGTCATATCTATATGAGGATATGCACCAGAAATATATACTTTACCGAATGTCGGTGTAGTTGTTAAATCTTGATTTTTTGATATTGCTACATTAGCCCAATAATGTGTTACAGATAATCCAGATGCAGTATTTGCATTACCTGTAATATTTCCATAATATATATTAGTAAGTATACCTTCATTACCAATATCTGTTCTAGGTTCAACCCAAGATGGATATGTACTATTTCCTGATGCATTTGTTCTTTCATAATAAACAACAGGATCTGAAAACGGATAATTAGTAGATACATAATATTCTGTACCACCACCTCTTAACCAAACAAATAAATCACCCACAGCAGATCCTGGAGCTGCTGCATGTGATAATTGTCTATCATATCCATACCATGCATGACGAGTATAATAATATCCACCATTACCATCCCATCCATTATATCTACCAACAAATTCATACCAACAAGAAACACCACCGCCATTACCGGTTGTAAATGATCCATGACTTCCAGGATATATTGCTGATTTTAATCCTCCAAGATTTCTCCAAACAGAAATAGTATTAATTAATGATTTTCTACCAGTATGTGGAATTTTAACAGGATAATATGTATTTATATCACCATTTACAGTAACAATTTTTGTATATCCATCTAAGTAATTAGCAACTTCTGCACTAGATGCATATGCAACTGTTAACTTCCTATTTTGTCCACCAACTGTAACACTTAATTGATTTGAATCATTAGACAAATTTGAAAAGAAATAAGCCGGTGTCATATATCTTATATAACCGTCATATGAAGCATATATTCTTGTAGGTGTACTTCCGTCCATAGAACCGGATGTAGTATTAATCCATCCGGCTTGTATATAACCATAGTCGTCTGTCCTTACTACTTTATTAGCTTCATTATTTCTTCCGGTATGAAGGCCAATATATCCTCCGGCAGCTTTAAGTAAATAATTATCATCACCTACTTTAGAGCTTATTTGACGAAAATATCCATCACGTAATTTAGTCATAATTTATTAGAGAATATATATTTAAATTTTTTGATCAATAAGGAGTGGCACCACCTCGCCAGCACTATTGAACTAGTCGCCTATCCGAGGAAGAATACGGAAAGAAATTACAAAATAATTACTTAGATGATCATAAATTTTATTAAAAAGTGATCGGAAATATGTATGAATCTTTTATTTTTAAATATAATTAAATGCTTATAATGGATAATTATGACGAAAGTTAAGGACGGTTTTTGGAAACAATTAGGAAGTAAAGTCGGTAGTAATGACTATTTACTTAAAGCAGCAGGCGGCTATATAGGCGTCGGCAATAGTGCTGGCGAGGTGGTGCCACTCAACAATAGTACACTAAATTCCGGTCTTAATGCAAATTACTTGGGAGGTTATCAAGAAAGTGAATTTTTACATTTAACCGGTGGTACTATGACGGGAGCAATTAAAAGATATTATCCATCTGCATCTGATGATCCAATGATAAATATATCATCAACAGATCAAGATGTTTGGATATGGAGAGTATCTGATTCTTATTATTCTACAAAGTCCAGATATGGGTTTGGTTTAAAATATTTAGGTACCGGTAGTGGTGAATATAATGCATTAGGATTATTTTCAGATAATAATACAAGTGAAACTCAAATACAAGCAGTATATATAACACAAAGTGGTAAAATAACATTAGCACAATCACCAACAGCACCGGGATTTATTAAATCTGGTTATGATAATACATATATTTTACAAGCAGGAGGGGGTGCAAAGTTAGAAAGTGATTTAAATGTTGCGAGTGCTACTAAATTACAAACAGCTAGAACATTAACTATTGGAAATACTGGCAAAACATTTGATGGAACTGCAGATATTTCTTGGACATTATCAGAGATAGGTGTATCTAGTTCTGACCATACACATACTTATATATTTAAAAATTATTATGATTCAGGAATAATTAATGCTCCATTTATTGGTAGTAGATTTGAATATGGAATAACATCTTCTTCTGAATCTTCTGATCCAATAAAAGTTAGTACTATAGATGCATATGGACAATCTGTATATATTAATTTACCATGGGTTAATAATTCATATGGTTCTCAATTAATTTTTGGTATTAATAGCGGAAATAAATCAAATATTGGTTTTAGAAGTAAATTTAATGATACTTGGCGTGATATATATTTATTAATACACAATAATAATTATAAGGATTACACAGTAACAAAAACTGGTGAAGGTGCTTCAGGTACATGGAATATAAATATTAGCGGCTCCGCTGGATCTATAGATTGGTCAAATATTATAAATAAAGCTGTATCAAAAACAGCTTGGGGACAAACTTATATCAATTCAAGCGGTAATTTACAATCTATCAGTGGTAATATGAGTAGTGTTGGAAGTATTAATAATATTCTTACTACTAGTAATGGTTCATGTGCAATGTTAAATATTAGTGAAGTATCAGCAAGTGTAAATTATATTCATTTATATGTTACATCGCAAACTGGCACATATTTAAATTCAAGAGCAATTATATTACAAAATGGATATGGAAATGTAGGTATAGGAAATGTAAATTATTTACCGCCCGAAAAATTAACAGTAGATGGATATACTCAAGCCACTGGATTTAAAAAAACTTCAAGTGACAATACATATGTTTTACTTGGTGGCGGAGATCATAAATTAGAATCATCTCTTAGTGTTGCATATGCACAAGATTCTAATAAGTTAGACGGATATGATAGTACATACTTTAAAAATCGTATATTTGCAGAACCAGAAGCAACAGCACCTGGTTGGTATAGAATTGTAGATATAACTACATATTCAACCACATTTATTCTTACATTTTATGGCGCATATAATTATCAGCGTCCTACACCAGTTGCATTTTTATTTTCTCATACTTATGATTCTGTATCAATATCTCAAATTGGTAGATGTAATTATATAGGATGGATAACGGAAGTAAGAGCCGTAATGCATGATACATATAAATTTTATATTGATGTTTATTTTAATAATACTGCTTATGCTTCAAATAATAGTGCAAAAAATTATATATTTTGGGAAGTAACTCCTTTAGATAATTATACAAGAAATAATATTTCTATTTTTAGTTCTCCGTCAATAATTACAGATACAGTTAATGCTATTGCATCATGTGAAACAAATATATTTTCTTCAAGCGATATATTAACCGGATTTGGTGGGAGACAAGATAATAATAACTGGCCAGGATTATCTGGTTGGAGTTTACTTACTGCTTTACAAGATAAAACAAAGGGTGGCGAAATTGCTTTCTTAACAAATGGAAGCGGCCAGATGTCTTGTACTATTGATGGTTATTTCTATCAAGGTATTGATTTTAGAGGAAATCATAGAGTTATTGATACATATGATTTAGATAATGGATATCTTGATACTAGATATTTAAAATTATCTGGAAATTCAACAACATATCCAGTAACTAATACTATTTATCTTGATCGTAATGGAACTAATCCTATATTTAAAATTCGCAGTCAAGATGCATTAACAAATATTTGGGAAATTGTCGGTAATGGTTCATCTTGGGATTCAAGTTATGGGTTTTATTTAAGATATAGGGGAGATTTATCAGGTAATGATAATCAACTTGAATTAATGACTCATAATAGATATGAAACACATATTACTTCAGTTATAGTTAAACAAGATGGTATTGTTAATTTTACAAATACTCCATATGTTGGAACTTATTATATATATCATCAAGGTAATCTTCCTGCATATCCAACAAAAAATTCCTGGAATTATGATGATGTTTATGTAAAAAGAAATAATGATACAATTCCAGGATATATTCATTCAAGTTTTGCTAGTAATCAAGAATATGGATTTTGGGTTACACAAGCTGGATTAGGATATTCATTAAAGTTTACAGCAGGATCTGGATCACATAATCTTGGATTCTATTCTCCAGAATTAGGTTGGATATGTTATTTACCAAATGGTTCAACAAGTGCATCAAATGCAATATTCTCTGGGAGTGCTAATTATGCAACTTCAGCCGGATCATTAACAACTGTATCGAAGACTGCTTGGGGTCAAACATACTGGAATAGTTCTGGTGTACCAGTATCTATCAGTGGAGATATGAGTAACGTAGGATGGATAAATAGTACAGTTAATATAGCATCTCAAGGAAATGCAAGATTATATATTCAAGGTGTTTCAAGTAGTTTAGATTATTTAAAAATGAATATATCTGATAGTTCTAATACCCAACGAAATTTAATTCTTCAAGATTATGGTGGAAATATTGGTATAGGAACCACTTCTCCATCATATAAATTACATGTATCAGGTGATATATATACATCTGGTTGGAGTAGATCAACAAATGGATTTTTTATAGAAGGTAATGGCGTTTATTATACAAATTATGGTACATATGGAGAAATATATTTATCATCAAATAATGTATTTAATTTTACAACGGCATCATGGGATACATTATATATTAATTATGGAGGAAAATATGGAGGAACTGCTGTAGCAAATTATATTTGGTTAGCGGGAAATACAAGTACATATGCAACACATACTGCAGGTGCATGGAAAACTAATGGAGGGACAGCAAATCATTATGTTAAAGGAAATGGCACATTGGGAAATATTTCTGATTTCGCACCTGCACATTCACATCCATATCTTCCATTAACAGGAGGTACATTAACAAATACTGGATATATATTAACTTTAGAATCTGGTGGCGGAATGTCTGGGCTTAAATTTTCTAGAGGAGGAAATACTGCTTGGGGATTATATGTAAATGGAGGTAATTTTTATTTAAATGAATTAACCTCTGGAATAACAATGTTATTATATACTGAAAATAGTCAGGGTAAATATTTAACATCTGCTGGTTATATTAATGCTCCCGGATTTGTCTATTCTGGATTATCTAATGCTGGAAATTATGTTCTTTTAGCAAATGGTTCATATAAAGCAATATCTAGTTTTACAACAACTGGAAATTATGTATCTAAAAATGGAGATTCCATGTCTGGCGCATTAACAATATCATATTCATCAGGAGATAATGGTACTTGGACTAATAATGGAACAAGGGAAGCATTATTTGGAACAGGAACTAGTGGAAATACTGGTATTTATATTACTAATTATGGATGGTTAGTTGGATTAAATTCCAGTGGTTCAGGATATTTAAATGGAAATGCATCTACTGCAACAAATGCAGATAAAGTAGACGGATTACATTTCTGGACAGGTTCATCTCTTCCATCATCTCCTTCATCAGATACGATTTATATTATAGTATAAAAAAAGAGTCTCAAATATTTGAGACCCTTTTTATTTTATTCAGCAGGTTTTTCTTCATCTTGAGGACCTGACATAAATGCCTGGTGAATCAAATCTACATATGCACCGCCATCAAGCTTAGTGCCGTTAATGGTAACTTCATTTTCGATATTGACTTCAAGAACTGAATCAAACTCTTCCTGTGTAAGATAAGCAAATTCAGGAACATCGATTTTCTCCATTGTCTTATTGAAAAGAAGCTCGTTCATTTCATTGTTAAGTGTACCGACAACTTCTTCAAGTCTCTTCTTCTGTTCATCTGTTCTCTTATCCTCCTCGATTGCGACCAATTCATTATATTCATCGGTCTTTACTTCTGCAAGGCACTTTTCCTGATATGAATTGAAATCAGTAAAAACCTTATCAAGAGCAATCTTAAGTTTAATGAGTTTGATCTTCAACTCCCTTGGAAGTGAATACTCACCGTCTTTGTACTTTAATGATGCAAGAATATTATGTCTTATTAATGCATCGTTGATAGTCATTTCCATAATTTTTTTACTAGTAAATATATTTATTGTTGATCAACGTTTTCTTTATTTTCTTCTTCCATATCGATATTATAAGTAAGTTCCTTATAAGTATCAGGATAAAGATATGAAAGCATCTTTGTATTAAGTCTAGACATTTCATTGAATCCTTCATCCTTTGAAGAATGGTTATGAAGCAATGCTTCGAGGTCTACCATAGCCCTACCGTACATAGCTTTAAGTACATTATAATCATTTGCAAATCGTGGGAATAATTCAGCAATTGCAGTGATTGTACCTAAACGGGTATCAACCATATTTGTTCTGATAATAGATCCGGAAGCCGCTCTGTAATTGATTTCCGTAGAAGGCATAATTACAATCTTATGTGCATTTGCAATCCAAACAGGAATCGTTCTTACATCCTCATAAGTCCTTACCGTTGAATAAGGATATGATTCTACAACCCATCTCTTATAAATTTTACTCCATACATTGAACTTAATTAAGTTATCCTTAAAGAGCGCAATTTCTGCAAGTGAAGGATTATCTGTAATTACATACTTCTGAGAAGCTGTATTATTGATCTGCTGTCCATTAGGCTGGTTAAACATAACGCCATATTCAACTATATCTGCATCTTCTGCTTTTAAAGTAGTATATGCATTTAACATAAAATTAGTATGCATATAATAATCATCGGCATCAAGGAACATGAAATAATCGCCAATAGCATGATCAATACCGAATTTTCTTGCACCGCCGCAACCTAAATTCTCTTCAGGAGTATAAAGTTTCCACTTCGGTTTGTTCTCTTCAGAAACATGGTTTTCAATGAAAGCTTCGACAATCGCCCTTGAATTATCCGGACTCTTATCATCAACTATTACATATTCAAAATCAAATCCATTAATTATCTGCTGGTTAATAGAATTAAGGGTATTGAATATGAATTTTTCAGCATTATAGAAAGTGGTAATGACTGAAATAATTTCAAGTTTGTTTTCAACAGGTACTTGCTCTTCTTTCTTTTTCCTTGCCATAATATCTTCCTATAATTTATTTATAAAATATCAATATTGTGTTCTCTGAGAGGCGTTCAAGAACATAATATTTATTTTCATCTTTATCGGTAGCAGGAACAGCCATTCCGAAGTTCTCTTTAAGCTTACCGACATACGGAGTACACCATGAACCAGCTTCACATTTTCCTCCATCATATACTATACATTTTCCAAGAAGGTTAACCCTTGTCCATTCAAGTCTGTTAGTTCTCTTAACATACTTTGCTTCTTTATTATAATATTTATTATCTATTGTAACAAAGTGCTCCCAAGGACGGGTTTTAATATAATTAATCTCATTCAACTGATCATATACCTTTTCACCAACGGCAAGTTTTTCCTTGCGAAGATAAAGGTCACCATATTCATTGCAAAGATTCTTATATTTCCATTCTGCCGGATTATCAGACTCAACTACGGTATTAACGGTAGTAACACCTAATACAGGTTGATTCTTTTTACTTACACATACAATTTTAGAGGTATCTTCTTTAGAGAAGGTAACAAACCTTCCGAGTTTACGATCATTTTCGGGGATTTTCTCCCATTCATACATTTCAGAATAACCGAATTTCTGAATTAAATCGTCACCCATTACTCCTCATCACCGGATATATTTGTATCTTCTTCTGTTTCTTCTATTGAACCTGCGAATTCTTCAACAAGTTTCATAAATTCATCATCCTCTCTTTCTGCCTGTGTTTTAACGAAAGAAAGCTTAAGGGTATCAATATAGTTCTTTGCAAACTCCCTGAAATTGTATTGAGTAAATTCTTCTCCTACTTCAATGATCATAGCAGGATTGAACATTGCATTCATATGGGCTGTCTCATATGCAAGTTCCTTATCGATTTTAATATCAGTCGGATGCTGCTTTGCAACGCCAACAAAGAGCACGGTTTTTAAACGTTTAACATCTGCATCGTAAACTTCGCATAAGTCCCCAACCAAAGTTACAGCCTGATATGTACCGAACTTAACGTAGTCACGACCCAGTATCCTAACAAGTTTTTGACCTTCCCTGTCACCATTAGAAGTGGTATATGAATAGGTCTTAATAATTTCCTTTGTGAGAATATTCATACGTTTTTGTATTAATTTGTAATTAGAAGTGTATTTAATAATACACATTTATTATATATTATAATATAGAAATTATAACTATAAAAATTTTTTAATTTATGAATGATATGTAATTATATCATAAATCTTCATCAACAAACTCAAATCAAGGTTACTTAATCTATCTATGATTTTTTTAATGTATATTTGTTTCTTTTCTTCAGTTGTCATAATTTAATTATATTTTAAAGATAACCTCTTTCTCTATCAAATTCATAAGAAGCCGCATTCATTGCTTCATTATATCCTGTATCATAACCTTTATCATATGCTTCTTCAATACCTGCTTTAATATAGTCATCAATTAAAGTCCACATATTATCATGACCAGATTCTATAGCATCTCCTATTTTGATAGATACTGCATTCAAAACCTTTTCAATATATGCTTCCCTATTCATAATTAAATATTTTTACCATTATATTTGTCATAACAAATTCCTCTCACTCTATGTATATCCTTTACAGAAACAAGTACACCACCCCTTGGATAATCATCTTTAGATTTAAGATAATAACAAATATATTCCCCGGTCTGATGATTAGGCATCAGTTGCGAACAGTTGGCACAACATTTCTTTTTATTTGCCTGGATCTTCAACCATCTTTCTTTTTCTTTTTCATTGCTCATATTAAAATTCTTTAATGGTTATAGTATCAGGATTATTCCACATCTTCTTAGGAAGTCCCATCTCATCTTCTATTTTTTCATATTCTGAAAAATCTTCAATATCATAATCATGCCAGCCTTCCCAAGAATGTTCTCCATTCTTTCTAACATAATAAGGAGTAGGTCTGCCTTTATTAAACTCCCAATCCAAAAGACCATTTACAGTGGAGACAAAACCAAAAGGAGTATTGACTTTATCATCCTCATAAATATTATTGCCTTTACCGTCCTTATAACCTGTATTAATTCTATGATTTAAGATAACACATTGGAATGTTTTAGGATTTACATATACTTCAGCATTATGATGAATATTTCTATGTAATTCTTCACCATAAATTTCAATATATCCTTTCTTTTTAATTAATGATACAATCTGTTTATCTGTATCATTCCATTTATTATAAGAACAAGTTTTAAATAACTTGTTATTGATGAAAAACTCAATAGTCTTTGCCATATATCTTATTATAAGTTGTTAATATTTATAAGTGGATTATAAATTATTTCTGATGTAAGTACATCAATAATATCTTCTTTAGAAGTTTTTATTACAACATTATCACCAGATTTTTTTACAATAGCACATAATTTCTTATAAAATATTGCCTCTTTTCTGGAATATTCATTTATAGTAACAATATCGCGATGAACGAATCTATCATTTTTATTTTTGTAAACAAGATATATAGGATAATGAGTCCATCCTGTTTTAATTTTCCACTCAATATCTTGAATTAAACCATTGTCTTCAATATATTCTATTGCTTCATTTAATTCTTTCTTTGTTCCATTTTTTGCAACTTCATTCAAGTCAATAACCCCATCAGAAGTTTTAATCTGTCTTTCAGTATTTAATTTTTCTCTAAACAGCTTCTGACCCCCAATAATCATTACAAACTTTAAGAAGTTAAGAACATTTTCTTCTCTTGATAAATCATTATTCCAGGAAAATTGAAACCACCTTAAAATATTTTTACAGCTGGGATGATTATAGTACATTGTAACTTCATCATCAGTAAGAACATTAAATTTACTGGTTTCGTCAACAGGTTTTTTCTTTAATTGACTTTCAATAAATTTTTCAATTCTATTTGAATCATTTTTACAAAGAACATTTTTATATTCTCTTAATGTTTCAAGAACCTTATTCTTATCATATCCATATATCTCAAGAGTATAATAAGGCCACTCTCCATCATATGCATATGTTTCCTTATTAATATCTCTTAAATAAGAATCTGCGATAAGTCCAAGAGAATCAGATTCAAACTTATCTTCCCAAACTCCAGTTTTAATACTTGCATCAGTACTATATATAGTCATTTTATGAGTATCTCTAAATACATGAACATAAAACGACCTTACATCAAATGGATCACTCCCCTTATTTTCTCGATATTCACTTAATTCAGAAACTTCATAATGATTTAATTTGAGACTTACTTTTTGACCATTATTGGCTTTATATACATATTTCAGATACCAAATTGAATCTCCCTGTTTCATATTTTTAATGATCTTGGGAGCATTAATGGTATCATTTACCATCTGATGATATTTCTCAAGAAATTCTGAATTATTCATATATTAAATATTTTTTAAATGTCCATTTCTTTATCAAGGATTTCATATAGCTTCTCAGGAGTATTAGTACCCAATATGGTTCAATAAAAAGAGGATTCTAACACTATTTAATTAAATTTATGATTTATATCAAAATATGATATTACTCTTTGGATTGTTTTAAAATTCTTGACATCTGCAGATTTTACATATTCAAGGAATTCGTTTCTTGTTTTGAAGTTCTTAAACAAGCAATCATCTCTTAAAGAGAAAAACTCAAAATCTAATCCCTTATCTTTATTATACTTGTTTATTAATCTTTCAGTATTACGATTATCTCCATTATATTTATGAGAACTTATATGATATCCACAACAAGCAGGACAATAATATATCCTTAACTTATCTTTATCATCTGTAATTGATTCCCAATTATATTCAATGAATAGCTTTGCTTTCTTTTCAGTTTCAAAAAGCATTTTCTCCCTCCCGCAATCAGGACACATTACTCGATTTTTAGGTTTACACATAATTCATTTCTTTATCAAGGATTTCATATAGTTTCTCAGGAGTGTTCTCAACAGTACCATCAAGAACTGCATCTTTGATAATCTGCTTAAGTTCACCAACCTTCTTAGAAGGAGTAAGTCCATATCTCTCCATAATGTCAGTACCACTTACACAAGGCTGGAAAGTTCTTACAAAGTCGGCCTGCTTAAGCTCTTCAATTCTCTTCTTGAGCTCCTCATACTGTTCAATAAACTTTGCTTTCTTCCATGCCTTACCTGTGGTAATATCTGCCTCAGCAAGGATAAGGAGTTCATCAATATGTCCGTCAGCATCAAAGACAAGACGACGTACACCAGAATCGGTAACACCTTCAGAAGCAATTGACTGAGGACGCATATGAAGCTTTACCAAGTTATGTACAAGAGTAAGATGCTCATCAAGTGGAAGTTTCAGTCTGCGGAAGATAACATCAACCATGTTTGCTCCAACAGTCTCATGTCCCATAAAAGTATATCCAGTACCAGGAACATACTTTCTTGTAGGAATCTTGCCGATGTCATGAAGCAGAGCAGCAAGACGAACCCAAGGATTATCAGTCTTTACAGCTACATTTTCAAGAACTTGCATTGTATGAACAAAGATATTCTTGTGACCATGAGTAATCTTCTCAGTAGTACCGTCAGTGAAAAGTTTGAATACTTCTGGAAGAATTAATTTCATAAGTCCAGAATGAAAAAGATTCCACATTCCATCAACAGGATGATCAGAAGCAAGAATCTTCATCAATTCAACATTAATTCTTTCTTCGGAAATAATTTCAATCCTATATGCATTTCTTTTAATTCCTTCAAATGTAGAAGAATCAATCCAAAAACCAAGTTTTGATGCAAAACGAATTGCACGAAGCTGACGAAGCGGATCATCAGAGAAAGTAATATCTGGATCAACAGGAGTGCGGATGATTTCTCTCTGTAAATCCTTAACACCCTCAAATGGATCAACTAATTCACCAAACCTATCATGATTCAAACAAATAGCCATTGCATTGATGGTGAAATCACGACGAAGCTGATCATCATGAAGAGTACCCTCTTCAACAATCGGCTTACGGGAACCTCTTTCATAAGACTCCTTTCTTGCACCGACAAATTCAACTTCAAGTTCACCATATTCAGGATCTTCAACCTTAACCTGTGCGGTACCGAAGTTTTCAAAAAGAGAATACTTTGCCTTTCTTCCCCAGCTACGAAGATATTTTACATAGGTCTTAGCCATCTCTACTCCCTTACCGACAACGACAACATCAATATCATCGTTATCTCTGTCAAGTAAAAGATCACGAACAAAACCGCCAACTACATAGCATTCATACTTAAGGTCATCAGCAACATGACCAATTTCCTTAAGTAAGTTTTCATATGGTAACTTATCGAACTTCATAATGTTTATTTATTAATTTCTTTTAAAAGTTTTTCTTTTACAATAGGCCAATCAACTTTCTCTCTAAAAACAAGATGAACTACTTTATCAATATCTTCTCCATTATTGACAGCATCTATCATTGCTTCCCAATAATCACTAAATATATCAAAATCATACTTCATAGAACCATCATCAAAGAATACAAAATTCTTGCATTCTTCTTTGATTTTACTACCATACTTAGCATGCATGTAATCTTCCCAAGTCTTATAAAATACTCTGGTATTCATAATGTTTGTTTTTAACCACATTATAATATAGAAAAAACCTTGAAAAATTCAAGGTTTTACTCAGTATATTCTTCCCAATCTGTAGCAGTTACATCATTAAAAGAAAATACCATATCTGAATTACTATAATGTTTCAATATACGTAACTTTTCTGTTTTAATACCAATAAGTTTAATATATGCTTTAAAATCAATTCCGCGTCCATTAGGACTTTGTTCCATCCAAGCTTTATTTAAAGCACCTTCATTCCATTTTTGCCTGCGGATTTTACCACCATCTTGCAAAATATTAACTGCTGATTTAAAATCCATAATAAATCCTCCTTAATGAATTCCATATCTTGACATTATATCCCAAACAATATTCCTGGCTTCTTCAAGGCCTTGATACTTATATCTACAAGCTTCTTCTTCCATTTTAAAATTATGTTCTTTCATAAACGGAATATCAAAAGCCATGATATTATGCATCTTTTTATTAATCTCTTCTTCTATCTTTTTGATAGATTCTATACCTTCTTTAGCTGTCATTTTCTTTATTTAAATAAATTACACTATGACGTCCGTTGTGATTATCAACAAGTACAACTGGTTCAATTAGTTTAAGTTTCTGAGAAACATAATTCTCAGTAAAATAATACCCATTTATACCCTTTAATACAAAAGCAGAAGTCTTAGGAATAATACATTTTACGACATATATTTTCATCCATCCACAATGTTTAGCATCGGTAATAGCATCTTCAAGCTTTGCGTATGAATGTAAAGCAGAACCTTCTATGTACCAATAATCAGGACATAAATGATTTTTAATAACTGGCTTTTTATTTTTTAATGATCTTGTTTTACCAATCTCATAATGTCCCCTATGTGCATATGGAGAAATATAACAACCATAAGGATATAGCGTAGTATCATAATGTAAAACTTTATAACACACTATATCCTCTGTATGGTCAAGTATCCATTTTGGTTTTAATAAACACATGTTTAATAATCTTTGAGTTTATAAACTTCTTCAAATTCTTCTTTAGTAGGTCTTCCTCCAGTTTTCTTATATTTTTCAATAAGATTTCTAGAAGCTATCACATAAGGATGCAATTCAAAAGGAACATCAAGAATAATATCAGGATAAAGAAAACAAAAAGAATTTTTTCCGCTATAATGCATTGCATTTTCAAGAAAATATCCTCTTTCCTCTCGAAGATATCCTCTACAAGGCATTTCATTATATGTGTAAAGGATATCTTCTAAAGGTGTATCTTTGGTAATTTCCCAATACTTTTCTATAAAGACCGGTTTACGACCATCTCTTGTATAAAACTCAATAAGTTTAAGCTGATATTGTGTCATAATTAAATTTTTTACAAAAATCTCTTAGAATAGATTTTCCAGTTTCTGTAAATTTATTTGCATAATCCGGACTATAAAAATAAAAAACATTAGGGCAATAAACAGGCCAAACAGAATTGGCATGAATTTTTTCTGCTAATTGTTTTAAATCAAAAAACTTTTTATCTTCTTTATTCATATTACTTAAATTCATCAAAATCATCACACCACCTAAAGTAAAGAAGAGTAGGATTGTTCTTATGAACATCAATATCAGGATACTTCTGCTTAAACTGTCCAAGGTCAAACGGCCAGGTGATAAGATGAACACCGCTCTTGGTCGGAACAGTCATAAATACCTTATCACTATTCTCACCACCATGGCCTCGCATCTTAAAGATATCCTCCCTAATCTGATCAAGAATTGCATCACCTTCATGAATATCATCAAGGTCAACAATAAACTTCTTGTCAGAAGTTACAAAGCTCTGTCCACAAGCGGTAGAATACATGCTCTTGAAACCGATCCAGTTCTGAGAAACAAAGGTATGGATTGCAAGTTCAACAGCGATATTTGCAACCTCTTTAGCATTTCTCTTGGTAGGATGAATATATGCACGTGCATTATCTACATGACAGATTGCAAGAATCTCATTCTTGAGACTAAGCAGCTGCTCAGCAGAAGTAATAGTATAATATTTAACCAAACGGTTCTTGTTATTACCGCTTACATGATGGCCATCCTTGCCTCTAACAAGAATCTGAAGGAAGTAAAATTCATCTTCCTTCAATGGTTTCTCAAAAAGCTTTTTAGCAAAAAGCTCGAAATTGTCAACAGTCTTTATCATATTTTAACTCCAATAAATTGTATAATAACCTTTATCATCACCAGTGCTTCTGTCATAACTCAATCTGAATCCCTTAGCACGAAGAAAATCAGCCTGTAGTTTTGAAATTTCCAGTTTCAAATTATATTTACCCAGATTAATTGCATTATTTATATCCCTATAAACAGTCAGCATCTGAACTTCCAGGTTTTTCTTTATGACAGCACTGGTTTTATTTTTTGCAGAAGAAGCTGTAAAGAAAATCTCTTTATCCATTTTACTGAGTAATTCAGCAAACTGCCCGGCATCTTTCTGTTCTTCTACTTCAATATCTTTTTGCTCCTCAATAGGATTCTTATCTACATCAGCCATATTAATATAGTATTAATTAGTCATAATTCGGAAGTTTACACTCTTTTAGAATCTTCATAGTGATAATACCGCCGGCCTCTTCAGCCATACTGTGAAGTTTATAAAGGTCAAACTCCTTATTCGAAAACTTAAACTGAATCCATTCAGGTTCTGTCTCTCTCCAGTCAAGCCAGGATTCTGTTTCATCCTTTTCAAGAACATACTTTACCATCCTTAAAAGACGAAGACCGGCCTGCTGACTCTTAACGAACCCAGAAACATCTGAACTGCTTACGCCACGACTAGCCCAATATTCGGCATCTTCCTGTTCAGGACGAATATCCTCAACAATCGGCATAATCTGCTCACTGCTATAATATTCAATAAAAGCGACAGCTCCCTTAGCACCGAAACCAAGTCCCATACCATACCAAGGAATTGCATAATTCAAATTATTAGTCTTGATAATGAAAGGAACATCTTTAGGATCCTTGTGATTATTCTCACAATTATATCGCATGTTTTCAATTGCATCGATTACAGTCTGCAATGAAATAGTTTTATGATCCATAAACTGGACCATCAAATCTTTCTCAGGGTCACCATTATAAGCCATGTCCGTAAATTATATTTTTGTTAAAACTAATCTCACCATTAAAAATTCCGGTAGCACCTTGCTCCTTAAGCTGTGCAAGTACCTTATCCCAAATACTATCCATCTTCTTATAATCACGATAATACATATCAGTATAAGCAAGACCGCGATGAAGCAGTTCAATCAAGGTTTTGATATCCTTAGTCTCCAATGATATTGTCTTTACTTTATTTGCCATATTAATTATCTCCGAAACGATAAGAAACAAAAGCAAAATCTTCATAAGGAACAAACCCCAAGGTTTCTAATTCCTTCTTGTCTTCATCAGAAACCTGTTCAGGACGTACACAGTTTACAAAAAGCATGTCATGCTCACAGGTAGTAGGATGATTCCTACCATAATCATCAGTAATATACTTACTGAAAATCTGTAATGCTTTAATAAGATCTTCCATAATATTTATTTTATTTTAACATATGCATAAATAACTTTGGTTACTACCAGTTTATAATCTGGTGACTTAATAAGAACAATCTCATTAGTCTTTCCGCAACTATGCCAACCCCTTTCTTTAGTATATACCTTACTGTTATTATAAAGTACCAAATTATTAATATAACCAGGATCTACAGTATACATCGGTTTAAGATCAGTAACCGTTGCATTATAAGTATAATAATCCTCATATGTTACATAATGTAATACACCTGGATCATTCTCATATTCATATTCAATTTTAAGATTTACACGGAACCTGGATTCCTTTGTATATGCACATGAATAAGTGATTGCAAGAACTACAATCAAGCAAATAAATTTAAAAATATTCTTCATAATGTTTATTTGTTAAAAGAATCAATAATATCAAACTTATTCTGAAGTACCTTATTGAACATTCCTCGTTCAGACTTGGAAATAATCTTATAAGAATCTACTTCAGGAAACTGCTTACCATATACTTCAAAGAAAGTACTACATTTAAGCTGATTCAAATCAGGAAAATGATTTGTCTTATAGATAAATATATGAATATTCTTTTCCTTATTATGCGGATGGACACCGGCATCAATAAGCCTATAAGAATCATCAAGATAAATATCTGTTTCCTCCCTAAGTTCCCTTACGGCGGCAGCAATATCTGCTTCATTTTCTTCAACACAACCCTTAGGAAAATCATATCCTGCACCGACAGGTTTACCGGTCCCATGACATCCAAGAATATTCCCTTCACTGTCAATAATTACAACAGCTGCTGTAATCTTTTTTCTGTTAACTATCTTATCCATATATTAACCTTCACTAAATGAATCATTGTTAAACAAATCCTTACCTACGGAAACTTCTTTCTTGAAGTAATATAATTTAGATGTACTGTATTCAGGTAAAACAGTAACAAGCTCCCAACCTTCGTTACCATAAGTCTGAAGAGCTTTCCTATATTTTATATCAAAATCATCGATTGATACTACTTTGTACTCAAATTGCTTCATTATCAAAATTTTTAACAAAGTTACGGGTTTTACGTGTCAGGTATCTTTTCATACTTTTGCTCTTAGGATGAGCGCCACACTTCTTTGCCCATTTAAGCTCGACATAATCCCAGCTATGGACAATGTTCATTAATTTATTTCCAGTCATTTTCATAATTAAACTAACGGTTCCATATGCATAATTTCACGGGCAACATTTGCTGCTTCTACATAAAGATTAATTCTTTCCCAGAGATAATTCTGGTCAAGCATCGCCCTATATGGATCGAGCAAATTCATTTCAACCATTGTATTAACAATGTCTTTAAACTTAGCTTCTGTCATACTGTTTTCACTTAATACACCTTAATATAGATAAAAAATCCAGAAATTCAAAAAAGAATCTCTGGATTTCGTTTTTTTATGATTAAAATTAATTAATCTTCTTTCTTTTCTACTTCTGAACGTGGGCAAGAAGAAACTTCAAGGTGTGCATCAGCATTTTCCTTTAAATGATCTTCCTTAGCCTCGTTTGCAGCGTCTTCAGTTTCGCATACATCAAGAATTGAATTCAAATCAGTATCCTTAACAACCCAAACGTTTTCATTACCTTCGGTAACTTCAACCTGCTGTTCGGCTGGCTGTTCGACTGCAATCTGTTCATTAATATATTCTACTAGACTTTTCATAATCTTTCGTTTATATTTTTATGTTTTTATATGTAATAATAAAGTTTTATTTAAATTTTAATATTAATTTTTTCTATACAATCTGTAGGAATTGCCTCAACAGTAAACATTGCCATATTATTACTTGTTAATGGATCTCCATATAATTTTAGTTTATTATTAAATTTTTTTTCAAACTTTTTTAAATCAATTTTTAAATAAACTAAATCTTTATCTAAATCAATATTTTTAAAATTACTTTTATCTGGTTGATTATCTCTATATATACGTAAATTTAATTTACCAAATGTTTTTAAATTAATATCTTTTATATCTCCTTTCCATAAATATATTCTTAATGGATGATCTACAAATATTGTTTTATCTTTTGGTAATAATCCATATTTTTTTATTTTTTCATATGCATATTTATTTGTTACATGATATACATAATCAAAATTATAATCTTTAATTTCTTTAGGTAAAACTGCTTCTAATTGTATAAAGTTTTTTTCATTATCTTCTTTAGTAATATGATAATTACAAAAATTTAATAAACTTTTAAATTCGTTAGAATCTTTATTAAACTTATCAGTATAAAATAATTTTATTGAATATTTCTTAGAATTTACTATTTCCGTATGATTAATACCTTTTATTAATTTTACTAATTTAATAAATATTTTATCATCAACCAATAAAGATTCTCCTAATCTTTCATATAACATATTCTGATAAAAATTATAATCAGGAATATCTATAAAACTTTCTGAAAATCTTTTATCATAATAATCTTTTTCAACCGCTTCTAAATTATCTGTTATATTATTTTCAATGCAATAATCTTCAAATGTTTCCATGAACCATTTATCATCCATTTTATACCATTCCATAGACTCTTTAAATAGTTCGTTATCTTCTTTAGTAATATTATTTTCTTTTAATTTATTTTTTAAATATTCTTTTAAATCTTGTATCATATATAAAATAAAAAAGTACCTATTTAATTTAAAATAGATACTTTTAACTTATTATTTCTGATTATAATAAATCGTTTTCATCCCTTGATTTATCATCTTCTACATCTTCTGGTGAAGTTCCTTCTTCTTTCTTTTCTGCAGGTTTATCATCTTCCTTTGTATCTTCTTCTTTCTTTTCGGTTTCCTCTTCCTTCTTAGTATCTTTCTTTTCTCCAGATAAATCCCATACACATGGATCATCTGTTTTTTCTGCACCTAAGAATTCAAGTACATGTTCAATTAATTTCTTTACTTCTTCTGGAAGTGTGAACATTGAATCTTCATCAAAATCAGATACCCAAACTCCGTCTTTTTCAAGACCGTAAATATTAAGAAGGCTTCTTGTAACTTCTGCAGTCATTCCCTTAGGTCTCTTAACAGTATATTTCCATCTAAGAGCTATACTTTCATTACCCTGTTTGTCTTTAACACCTGCAAAATAATATTCTCTTGGAAGTTCCATTTCCTGACCTACCATTAATTCGATAGCCTTTGCAGCCTTTACTTTATCTTTACTCTGAATAAGTTCATTAAGTTTTTCTTTGGTAAGATCCTTTAATTCTTCATCGTCATCACTACTTTCATTAACTAATGAGAACATTTCTACTTCTTCTTCAAGCTGTTCCTTACAAGTAGTCTTAGCTGGCTCTACACCAGGAGCTGCCTGCTTGATATCACTAGGTGAGAAATAAACTACCCAATATAAACCAAGGTTAACTGTCTTAACAAGATCGAGTCCCTGACTTACAATATATGAATATAATGACTGTGCCTGCCAAACTGGCTGGTAAAGTACTTTATTGATTTCTTCCTGATTTACGAATCTTACTGAATTTAATTTTACTGATACACCGTCTTCAGCGACTGATGCAACTACTGGTAAAATAATTGCAAAAAGATTTCTTACATTTGTTACAATATTCTGTACAGGTGTATAATGATTAGATACACCAAGAGAAACATCATTGCCTGGATTTACATCCGCGGTTGTACATGATTCTAATAATGTTGACAATTTCTTCATATTAACAAATTAATATACATTTATATTATATATAAAAATAAATTTATTGTCTTAAAGTTGAATCATTTTCATCATAATATAGCTTAAAAAACTCTTTATGTTTCTCTTCACAATAATCTATTACCTTCTGATCGCTAAATTCCGGTATTACTTTCTTCCACCATCTGATATTCTTATCAACAGAATGAATACCCATCGGTTCACCTTTCCATTTAAAATGGTCATATACTACATCAACAGACATATCAAGACCGAAATATAAAGCTTCTTTCCAATCAGGTATATCTAATTCATAGAAATTATATAAATCATTACAGAAATACTTATCTTCAAAAGTAACTGATTTTAATACTTCATCTGTAAGATTATACTTCTTTCTTAATTCACCTTCTGGATCCGTAATATCTAAGAACGTAGAAATCTTTCTTAAAGAAAATCCGCCATTACCGACATATGGGGTCCATTGTTTACCATTCTTAGATTCTTTTACAGTATCCCACCCACAATCTGTTGAAAGAATAGGACCTCCGATATAATCATATCCTTTTCTGCACCATTGTAATATTTCATCTTTAAATAAATAACAATCCAATTGATAAATAAGCATATATTCATATTTATCAAAAGTCTTATAAAAATCATAATTAATACATAATTGGGAATAAGAAGCAGTGGATTTAAAATATTTAGGGTCAAACTCAACTTTCTTTAAGTCAATTTTTTTATCACCTACATTATAAATCTCTTCATATTTGGATGTATCTAACCCTTTAGGACATACAAGATATACCGGTGAATAATCTTCATATTCATGCCATATACCTATATTCATCTTATCATCTATAAGGATTTTTCTAAGCCTTCTTAAAGAAATCTCTTCAACACAATCTAACTCAGCTTTATAAATAGGAATTACAATACAATATTCTGTTATCATAGAAAATAAAAAAGTTCTATTTATTATAATTAAAATAGAACTTTATAGTGATATAATTTATTGTTTATCTAACCAATCTTTTAATTCTTGAACAGACCAAAACTCAATAAAATTTAAATTATTTTCTTTTGCTATTTTACGTTTTCTTATATCAAGATCAGTCCAAACATAAATAATAGTATCATATTGTGATTTTTTACTTTCTTTATGCCGTTTATTTTTCTTATTTAAATTTTGTAATCTTTTTAATTCTTTAATATCTTTTTCATTATTTTCATTAAATGGATGAAAATGGTGGAATTGAGAACCATTATATTCAATATATGTATCTATTGAAGGTATATAAAAATCACAATTAAATGGATATAATTCAGATTTATATTGTCTTTCTATATTTTGATATTTTTCTTTTAATAATTTATAACATGTTTCTTCTGGAAATGATTTATTATATGAATTATTTTCTTTTAATGTTTTTTCTCGTTTTATATTTCTTTCATCCCAATTAAATTTTTCTTTAATTAAATCATTTTTCATATGATGGTCTACACCATATTTTAGTATCATTGTTTGTTTTACTTTTTCTTTAACTTTTTCATTTTGTAATGGACATACTGTACCATATTTTTTTAAACATGTTTTTCTTGCTTTATTTTGTATTTCATTAACTTTCATTGGATTATCAGTATTATACTTATTCATCCAAGTTTCTTTAGCATGTTGTAATGAAATTTCAGTACCTCCAGCATTTTCTACACCATATTTTTCTAAACATGTTTGTTTAATTTTCTTTCGTACACTATCTGCTTTTATTACAAATTCAGTTCCATATTTTTCTAAACATGTTTTCTTTGTTTTTTCTGGATTATTATAACCTATATTTCCATATTTTTTTAATTTAGTTTCTTCACTTTTTTTATAATTAGTATAATATTCATCACCATATCTTTCTAACTTTGTTTGTTTACATTTTTCTCTATTTGTATAATGTTCACATCCATATTTTTCTAAAGAAGTTTGTTTACTTTTTTCTTTATTTGTATAATTTTCATCGCCATATTTTTCTAATTTAGTTTGCTTTAATTTCTTTTGTACATTTTTATCTAATGTAGAACATTTAGTAGAACAATGATCATTAAATAATCTAGGGAAGTGCCCACTAAAAGGAATTAATTTACCACAAACAGGGCATATTGGGTGTATATCTATATTATATTTTATTCTATAAATTGTTTCTTTTAATGATAATGAATCAGAATATCTATTTTCTAGATACTCTTTAATTTCATTAGTCATCTTTTTATATTGATGAGCATTAAAAAATCCTGGTTTAAAAAAATATTCTATAATATATTGATCATCTATCATAAATAAGAAAAATGTCTATATATTAATATAGACATTTTTATATAATTTATTCAATATTAACTATTTATATATTAAAATTCTCTCCAGAATCTAAATATTTCTTGCATAGTTGCTTTACTAAAATGGCCTTCTGTATAAAGTGCTGTAGGTAACATTCTTGTTGGTAATACAAAACTTTTACTTCTTAATACTGGTATATACATTTTTATACCAAAGGCAAGTTTTTGATTTGTTTTCATTATTTTCTTTAATGCAGCATATGAAATAATAGTATTTGGTTTATTTGATGGAGTATTAAAATATTTATTAAAATATGGTTTAAATACTTCATATGCTTTATTCATCATATTAACTCTTGTATGCGGTGGAAAAAAGTGGAAATTAATTCCCAGCTCTCTGATGTTTCCGTCCTTTGTTCTAAATAGTCCACAAAAAAGTACGAAAGGTGTACGATCATAGAAAGGTAATTCATCTTTATATTTAGGTGTAAGATACTCATACACAACTAGTTGGCCTGGTAATAAATACTTTGTAGTAGGTTTTAATTGATTTAATATTTCCTTATAAGCAAGTTTACTTCTGATATTAACAGGTCTCTTAGCTAACGGATGCATTTGATATGCCTTGGTTAACTGGAACTGATCTATTTCATCAGGAGAATAAATATGAGATGCTGCAACAGTTACTTTATTTCTGAATCCTGCAGCACGTGCGCCATGACCATGAACTTTAGTAGCATCACTAAAATCATTACCTTGGTATATTTCTTCTAAACCTTGACCTTGAAATTGGTTCTCAAGCGGTTTCTTTAATCTAATATCTGCCATATATATAATATAGAATTATTTAAACATGTCCTTCATATTTTATATGTTGAATATGAATATAAACAAATTTTACAAATGCCTGATAAAGTGCTGTACCGATTAATTCTTTTGCGCAAAGAGCATTATCATTTCTTTTAATATATTCCATTAATTGTGATTTGGTACTCCAATCCATATCTGGATATTCTTCAAATAATTCTTCAACAACTTTATTTTCATTTTCTTTAAACGAATCTGAGTTTAAATCTTGATGAAAATAATCATCTATTTCTTTATCAGAATATCCTTTCTTATTTTCTTTATTAGATTTCAAAAGGTACTTATATAATTTATTAAATATATCATTATATAATATTTTACCGTCTTTACTTTCTTTAATATATTGTACTAATGTTTTCATATTTTTATTCAAAAAATTTTTCTGTTATAATCATAAATTTTAAACCATGTTCATCACAGTATTTTTTCGCGGCATTCCATTTATCGACATTCTTAACCCATTGCTCTTTAAGCCATCTGGAATCTGTCATATCTGGTTTTACTGTCTGATTATATGGTTTTAATTCAACAACACATTTTACACCTTTATGATTTTCAATTACATAATCAGGATAATAATTACATTCTTTACCATCAAGATGAGAATAGTAAGGTATTTTAAGTACCTCGCTTGCCCATTTAGCTACAGTAGGACTATTTTCACAGAATTGTATAAACTGATATTCTAACCCACTACGATAAATAACAGGCTCATTCCTACATGAATCGAAGTACTTATGCAGTTTCTTACTATCCACGACACCTTGATGATATTTAGAATTTTTTCTAGGTCCTTGATGCTTTATGTAATTATTTGTCGACATAAAAAATTATTATTAAATATCTTAAATAAAAATATGATTTTTTATCGATATGCAAGACATTTTAAATGTAATAAAGAATATTTGGAATAAATATAAATTCCAAATTATACTTGTTTTATGTCTTTTAGTTTGCGGATTCTTCTTAATCAGAAGCTGTGAAAATAACCTTGCTAATAAGAGAATATATGATAATAATGTAAAGGCATTAACAGAACAGATGCAGACATGGAAAACTAAAGCAGGTGATTTAGTAGCAGAAAAGACTGTACTTGAAGGAGATGTAAAACTTCTTAAACAGACTAATGAAGAATTATATGAACAGGTTAAAAAATTAAAAGCAAGACCTAAAGAAGTAGTTTATGTAGAAACAGAAATTATTAATGAAGTACATGATACTACATTTGTTGTTGATTCAAATTATGTTAAAAAGTATTTTGATTTCTCAGATCAATGGAGGACATTAACAGGATTTGTAGAATACAATAAACCTAATCTTAATCTTGCATTTACACAGGATATTACAAAGGCTGATTTTACTGTAGCAATTAGGGATAGTAAAGTATATGTAACATCAAATAACCCACATATTGTTTATAATGATATTCAAGGTGTGGTATTACCGAAGACAGAACCTATGTTTACAATAGCAACAGGTCCGTCATTCAGCGCGGGTTATGGATTAATAAATAAAAACTTTGATTTCTATGCCGGATGGTCTGTAATAATTGGTTATAATATAAAATCCTTTGGAAGAAAGAAATAAAAAAGAGACTCAATTAAGAGTCTCTTTTATTTTGCATAATTATTAGGATTATAATCAGGAGTAACATATTTTACAAGACGTCTGAATATATAACTTGGTTCTCCATATGTATATCCACCTTGTACATGTTGTGTAGATGTATCAACACATACTAATTCCCAACCTTCACTGGCGATTCCATTAAGCCAATCAATTTTTCTATTTATAGCATCTCTACTATAATTACATTTCTTAATGGTATATTCATATTGATTTTTAACCATAATTAATATTCAATTTCTCCTGAATTAATTATTTCGCATTTATGAACTGCAGCACATCTACTCGTTTGATATAAATTATAAAATATATTTATTACATTTTCTTTTGTAAAATAAACGGGTAATACCCAGTCATCAATATAATTACAATCTTCTGGTCCATCATAGTCACTCCAACCATGATAACCTTCTATGTGCCAAATATTATATTTCTTTTTCATTTAATCTTCCTTTATAAAATAAGTTTCACCTTCATACCATGAATCAAGATCACCATGCCATCTTGATTTATCATGTTTAAATATATATTCTAATGCATCTTCGGTATAATCAAAATCTTTTATAAATATTTCAGTTCCAGAATATTTGATATTACCATAATAATCTGTCTCAATTAATTTTTTATAGACTTTAACTTTCTTATTTTCAAGAGCTTTATCTGTATCTTCAGGTTTCTCCCAAGAACTGCAATCATAAATTTCAATTTTCTTATAAGGATGATAATCTACCTTGCATTCCTTAGTTTTCTTTTGAAATATATCTGTCTTTACTCCATTATTCCTTTCAAGTCTCTCAAGCCTATTAAGCTTCTTTATGATATCATATTTAATTTCCACCATTAACCATGCAACAGCAGCATCATATGATGTATAGAATCTTATATAGTTATCGTGACCAAACTCTGATTTTCCATAAGCATGATCAGAATCTACAATAAGACTGTCATGTTGTTCACTATTAGTATGATTAAATTCATACCTGTCACTACCATGTATAGATTTACAAACATAAACATTTGGACTTATTCCAAATGCATCACCCATTTTAATTTCTTCAATAGAAACAGGAATGATTAAATCTTCGACAGAACCATCTTTTAGAATAGCCAGATATAAAGTATCACCTACTTTACAATCTTTTATAAGTTTAGGATTATCAGCCATATTTATTCTTCTTTACCAAGACGATAATGACATATAATTTTTTCATCTAATCCAGAAAAATATACAGGATGTCCATGCTCCCATACATATTTCTTAAGATCAGACATAGCATTTATAAAACTTTCTGCCCATCCGATAGAGAAACCATCCTGATAACCGAATCTTCCATATTCCTTTTCTTCATTATTTACCCACCAGTATCCATCATCTTCTGAGATAAAAAACATCTGGTCATAAATACATACAATAGCTCCACAAGCCCACGGTGAGATTGCAATATGGTCATTATATTCAACGACACCAGGTTTAGATCCAATAAAAATACTGTAATTATCAGAATCCTGGTTATAATTCTTATTCAAATAATCGGCTAATCCTTTTAATTCAATTTCTAAAGTATTCATATTTAATAATTATTAAAGCCAAATCCAGTTATCGACGCCCCTACGAATAATCTGGGCATCTTCTTCAGATACCTTACCCTTATTAGCTTCAAGCCAACCATCTACCCAAAATCTTGCAATCTGAATAGCCATAGCTTCATGCTTCCCCCAAGCATTAAGGCCATAGTTAATTGCAGTTTCAATAATAGGATAATCTTCTAAACAAGCCATAGTTATACATTTTAAATTCTTTATTAATATAGGATTGTTTTCTATGAATTCAATGATTATTTTATTTTTATATATAAATTGGTTATTTAAAATAAAGTATGGCAAAATTTTCTTTTTCTAATAAAAGTAATAATACCAAACCATCAGAAACAAGTGTAAAAACACCTGTTAAAAAGAATATTAAAGTTGAATTAACCAAACATGAAAGAGTAGAACCAAAAGCAGAATTTTATTCATATATAAATGCTGCTGGAGATATATGTAAATACTCTGGTTTAATTTCAACAGATCTTGATGGCAGTTATGTAGGAAAGGTAATTACTACACATAAAGTAGTTTTAAAATATCATCCTACTATAGAATCAGTAGAACATGTTGACGAATATTTCTCATATATTGATAATAACGGAAAAGAAAGAATCTTTACAGGTAATCCTACATTTGATTTGGAAAAGAATTCATATGTTGGTGATGTTGAAGAAGAAATCATTAATGATGAAATAGTTAATGTTTATAAAGAAGATAAATAAAATTTTATATATAAAATGATTAATAAGCTTATAATAGACGGTGAAAATGTAGAACTTACTGATAAAAGTCAGGTTCCTTATTCATATACATTTGCCCAGGCAAATACACATGTTGTAAGATACGGTATTGATAATACTGATGAAATCTGTGCATATGCTTTTAAGGATTGTACCGATCTTTCATATATTTCTTTTCCTGATGAAATCAAGAATATAAAAAGAGGTGCATTCAAAGGTTGTACATCATTAGAAAGAGTACCTCTTTCAAAGAATATTCAGTATATCGGTAAAGAAGTATTCGACGGTTGTACATCTCTTCAGGAAGTATCATTTGAACATGAATTACCTCCTACAACTTATTGTACATTCCCTTCACAGACAACTCTTTATGTACCTGATGGATGTAAGTACGAAGAAATTGCATATGAAAAGATGAATCTTGACGGTAATACAGAATACTTTACACAGAATCCTTATTCACATAAATATGAAAAAATTTATGATGTAACATTCGCAACAAGCGAAGGTACATATTTCTATAACAGATGGGATAAACTTGCTGATGATGAACATGTTGTTGAACAGAAAAACCGTTATCCTGTAACAAATATTGTTATGGAATCTGTTGTTTCTGTACATCCTGGTGAAACATTTAACCTTTCATATACACTTTCTCCAGATAATGTAACTAATACCCAGTTATATTGGTATTCAACATTTGATGGATTTACAGTAGATACTGATACTGGTGTTGAAGGAATGGTTAAAGTTAAAGCTACATCAGACACTTCAAGAGTAGGTTCATCTGGTAAGATTACTGCATATGCAGAATCTGGTGTATCATATTCATCTACTTTCTATCTTAGATAAATATATTGATTATCAAAATGGCTTACAAAGATAAATATTATTATATTGATAATGACGGTAACAAGAAGAAATATGTCGGTAAAATAACATATTCCAATGGTATCGCTACCGGTATATTATCAAAAACTGATAAATCTGTTGTAACAAAGGAATTAATTTATCATCCGGAAATTGAAGAAGTAAAAGGATACTATTCATATTATTCATATGTAAATAATCTTAATGAAGAAGTAAGACAGTTTGATAATATCAGAAGGGATGAAAATAATGTTCCATTTTTTACATATACAGAAAAAGATATATTCAAATTAGATTATAATCCTGCAATCGAAGGTCAAGAAGAATATTACACATATATTGATCCTGAAACGAAAGAAGAAAAAATTTATACAGGTTCAATGATTAAACATGGGTCTAAGATTTATGGATTAATACAGAAATAAGAAAAGAGAGGTTTAATAACCTCTCTTTTTTCATTCAAGTTTTTTATTCTTTTTACACAGACTATATTATGCAAGTTCGAAAACAGGTCTTACATTACACTTTATAATCTGATTCTTCTTATTCAGTACGAAAGGATCTCTTCCTTCCTGAATTTCAAACTCATTAATTCTTACATTAACAGGATCACCCGGCTTATAATCAAGCAAATCAGTTACATCAATAGGCATAAGGCCTGTGATATATTTGCCGTTAAGTTCAACGAAGATACCTGTCTTCTTATTGGAATTAATAATACCTGTTACTGTACCCTCATAAACATCACTCTTAACCTCGCTCTTACTTGCAAGCTGTGCAAGTTTCTTCTTAGTCTCAAGTGCATTCCAAAGTTCATACATATTCTTCATACCAAGAATCTGGAGAACTCTCTTTCTAGAACCGACAAGACTGTTCTCTGTGTAACCAGTCTTAAGATCCTTCTTAAATTCAACAAACTTCTGAGGAACGATAACTACATCCTGTCCAATCCATTTCTCAAAATCTCTCTCAATATTCAAAACAATATGAGAACCAGGAATAAATACGCTTGAAATATAAGGCTTTCCAGTAAGCTCTGTAAGAGTTGTAATATTAGTATGACAAACATAACCACCCTTTACAAGCTCATCAATATGAACATTAATTCCGTCTTCATGTTCAATAGCCTTCTTAATAAGATTTTCCCAAGCCTTGTAGTAAGCATTAATAACACTTACATAATACTTTCCGTGAACAAATTCACGTACTTCAAACATAAGTTTGTTATCGTGGGTAAGTAGATAATTTCTGATACTGTCCATACATGTTGCAAACGGTTCTTTACATATCAGCTCCTCCTTTACGCCAGGGATATCGAATGTCATAATACTCTTTGTGAACTCCTTGACAGTACCAGTATAAATTTTTCCGAGCTCAATAGTATTAATTACGTTGACATTTCGATTGGATTTGGTCTCTTCATCCAGCTCAAATCCGTAATATACGGAGAATGCCTTGGCAACACTCATATTTCCGTAATGTTGAGAGATATATTTAATTCTCTCCTTGTCGTCTGCAAACGGGGCATCAAGAATATCACCCAAGTCTGCATGAGTTATCAATTTTTCCTTCGCCATCTAATTCGGGTTTTAAGGGGTTAAACATAGAATCAATATTTGTTAATTTATATGTTAATATTGATTCGAAATAAAGACATAATTATTATAATTTAATATAGTAAAATACGCTATTTCTTTTCAGTGACTTTTACATATTTATTTAAATCCGTATTATTCAAAAAACATATTACACAGATTATCAAATATGATAAAAATTCGTGTTTGTGAGAAGGTGTTTGTCTACATTTTAATATAGACATATTCAAATGATCATACAGGTTATTTATAACTTCTTCACGTTCTTTTAAAGTTAAATCCTGTTTATCTTTTTCACCGATTATATGCATTTGTTGAAGCATTTTATATCCATGCCTTCCAACTTCATTTAAATCAAAATCCATAATTAATTAGTTATTATATCATCAATAATACCATAATCCTTTGCTTCTTTAGCAGTCATATAAAAATCTCTATCTGTATCTTTATATATTTTATCTAAAGATTGTCCTGTTTTAGTAGCAAGAATCTGGTTAAGTTCATCCTTAATTTTAGTTATTTCATTAGCAGTAATAACAATATCACTTGCTTGTCCTTTAACGCCACCAAGAGGTTGGTGTATCATAATTCTAGAATGAGGAAGAGCGCATCGTTTAGAACCTGCAGCAAGAAGAATACTTGCCATACTTGCAGCCAATCCTATACAAACAGTTTTAACTGGACTTTTAATCATATGTATAGTATCATAAATAGCAAGTCCATCATATACGCTTCCACCAGGAGAATTTATATAAATTGTAATTTCATTATTATTCTGAGAATCAAGAAATAATAATTGTGCATTTACAATATTAGCAAGATTTGAATCTATATCGCTCCCAATAAAAATGATTCTGTCCATCATTAATCTGGAGAATACATCCATCTGAGCAACATTAAGTTTTCTCTCTTCAGTTATTGTGGGAGAAATATAACCATCAATAATTTTTTCGTTCATTTAAATTGCTTTTACAAGGTTATCACTTTCATCTGGTTTCTTAGGATTACCTAATGTATCTAAAGCTTTTCTGCAGGTACCATCATCAAGCCATTCATAATCAAGAAGTTTATCCTTCCATTTAACGGCACCTTTAATAACATTTGGAACTTCATCCATATCTACTGTCTTAATAATAGCGGGTCTTCCATCCTTAGTCATTACAGGTTTTTCGTCATTAATCCATTGATCATCAATAGGCTTACCTTTTGCTTCATTAATAAATTCACTTAAAGTTTTCATTTTATTAAAAATCTATTTACTAAAAATAACTTTAATCTTCATTGATACTAAGATTCCATTTTTCACAGAAAGGTTCAATAACACTTTTGATTTTCTTCTCTACAAAATAAGCCTCGTCACATGTATAATTTTCAGGATAATCTGATTCTCTTCTCCAATATTCTGCAAGAGTGAATCCCATATCTATAATCTTTTGAAGGTCTTTAAGAAAAAGATTTAACATCTGTTCATTCTTAAAATCTTCATAATGATTAATTATGAATCTTGAATATCCTTGTGCACAAAGATGTACACTTATAGTTTGATAATGTTTATTATCATATTCATTAAGTCTATAATAATTTTCAATATCAATTAAAGGATAATATCTATTATCGTCATAAATATTAAATACCATAATTAAGAAAGGTTTTGAGATACATATGTTGAAACGCTCTTACCATCAGCGGTAGGAAGTTTCTCTTTAATACCCCTGATAAATAATCCCATATTCTTTTTAATAGGTTCAATACCTGTACCGAGAACTGCATTAAAAGCTTCTTTAATCTGTTCCGATGTTACTTCTGCAGGTAGGAACTCTTGAATAATCTTCATTTCATTATTTTCTTTTTCAGCAAGTTCATTTCTACCAGCAGCAATATATAAACCGATAGCATCCTTCCTTTCTGCTACCATCTTTCTAAGCAATGTAATTTCCATTGCTTCATCAATAGGTTTAGCTCCCTTACTTGTCTTATATTCAAGGAATTTAGTCTTAATCAATCTAAGTGTAGACAATCTGATATTGTCATGATTTTTCATTGCTTCTGCAATAAGTTTGTCAATATTTTCGTAAACCATATTTATTAATTTTTATTAGTTATATAATCTGCAATTTTAATTGTTTTTATAAAATTCATTAATCTAATGCAAGATTTTGGATTTTTTGTAATTCTTAATTTTTCAATTAAATATTCTAATTCCATATTCATAATTATTAAAGTAAATCTAAAGAGAATCCTAATAATTGAAAATTTGTAATATTGCCATTATCATCTCGTTCACCATATCCATAAGGAGAAAGTTTAAAACTTTGTAATTTACCATCCTTAATCATCAAATCACACATAGTTTTCATTTCAGGTAATTCATCCAATAATTGAATTCTTCCAAACATATGTGATAACTGGGTAGTAACATTATTATTTACAAAATCGTCAGGATCCCCAATTGTAATAAATTTATCTATCATTTTATATATTGACTAATATAGTTTTTAGTTGACTGTACGAATTTTGCTTCATCAGAAACACACCATCTCAAATAATTCTGGTCAACGGTAGAAATATATGAAATAGGAAGTTCACGGTATTTACCGATATTAAATACAGGTTGTTCTTTACCATTAAAGTTTGCCATTACAAGAACATTATCCTCAGTAAGTCTTTCTTCTGGTCCATAAGGTTTTGCTTTTTGCTGGGCTTCAAATACTTTCCAGGTAGCTTTAACATCACCGAAAGCATCATGAACAACTAATCCATCATCCTCCATTGTATGCCCCATGTATCTTTCATATGTTGCTCCCAATGTAAGGCCGTTTCTTCTCTTTTCTTCAACATATGCATCATAACAATGGAATTTTGTGAAATCCATATCAATACCATATTTAAGAAATTCTGCCTTTAAAAATGGTAAGTCAAATGAGTTTCCGTTATATGTAAGAATATCACAACCTTCAAAGAAATCCTTAATCTGTTGTGCTACTTCCGGGAATGTTGGTTTATCAGCTAAATCTTCTGGTTTAATATGATGTCTAAGATATGCTTGAATTGTTATAGTATATGCACCGATTGGACGAATATAAAGATTAATAGAATCAATTAATTTACCAGTCGTCCTGTCTACTTTTAATGCTGCAAACTGAATAATATGATCAGTTTCTTTATTTAATCCTGTTGATTCGATATCTGGTATAACCAGAGGTTTTACAATATCATTCATAGTTATTATTTTTTAAACACAATATTAATATAGAAAAGTCATTTTTTAATATTCAATCATTATAAATTCAAGACTAATAATTATTTTTAATTATAGAAATATCGTTTAATTGTATGCAGAGAAAGACTAATTTATTTTATACACAAAATCAAGATAGTAATTTTTTGACATTCAGTAATTTCACTGAAGCATTAACGGGTAATTTCCTTTCAACTGACTGGAAAGTATACCCTTCTAGATTTTTATGTCTTTATATTCCAACATTAGTAAATGAACAAGCTAAACAAGATTTTATCAAAAATTATCTTGTAGCTTATTATGAAAACAAGTTAGCTTTCTTGAGAGATTATTATACAAAACAATTAAACAATTTTAATAATGTAAAAGAATTTGATATTGAAGGTGATACTAATGCATTAGCATGGTTATTTGAAACAATTAATAAATATTGTGAAGATAACAGCACTGAATATGAAATCAACTTTATCGGTGAAGTAACTGAATTTGACTATAAAGGAACATATACAGATTCTATTTGCATTATTGATGCATCTGAAGGATATAAAGAAGGAACAAATCAGTTAAAAACATATACTATTGCTGTTGATTCAAAAGTTAATATTTTATATTCAGATGATAATGAAAATGTATTAGATAAATCAATTTTATATAATTGGACAGCTCCTGAATTGGCAAATACAGATTATGAAAATTTAAATGTTAAATTAGATAATAATGATGATAATACATATTCAATTTATTCAGAATATGAATTAACAACCGACGTTACTGATAGAACTAATTTAAGATTTAATGTTATAATTCCTTTATTTGATATTACAAATATTTATGCAACCTCTAATTTTAATTCAGTAGAAGAATCTTTCAGTAAGGAAGAAAACCTTGAATATAAGAATTATGTTTATAATGAATCAACAGATACATTAGACAAAGTAAGTATTGACTATTCATCAAAAGAATTAAGAAGTATAAATAATCCTATGGGTATATGGTTCAGTGATGAACTTATTGAACTTAAAAGAGATAAAGAAAGTAAATATGCACCGTCATGGTCAATTACTATTTCTTCACAGTTTAAACCATTCCCATATTCTGGACAATATTTAAATAATGATATTACCTCAACAGACAATCAGCAAGCATTCCAGACATATGCTCAGATCCTTGCAAGACAGTCTACATTAAACTATGAATTAAGTAATATCTCATCAAGATTAACAAAGCTTGAACAGACTGTCGCAAGACTTAATAATTTAAGTACTCAGTCTATAAATGAAAAATTATTAGAATATGATACAGTAATCAATGAATTAAAGAACTGGATCAATATTTATAATAATTTAGATACAATCGTAGAAGAAAAAGTAAATTCCGTTTTAGCTGATAAATTAAAATGGAAAAATTAATATAAGTAATAGAAGAATATTATGATAAACAATTCATTAAAAGAATACTATGTACAACTTACTAAATTGTATAATAATGCAGTTAGTATGATTGAAGCAATGAATCAGAGTTTGACTTCTTCTTCATCTCAGATTACCGTTAATGTAACTGTAGATAATGAGGAAAAAACTTTGACTATTCCTTCAGTATATTATCTTGAATCAAAGGTAGAAGAATTACAGAATAACCTTAACAATTTATTTAATATTCCTGAGAATGGTGAAGCTTGGTTCAGCTCAGTAGACAGTATGACTAAATTACAGTTAGTCAAACCTTCTGTAGCACCGGTAGCACCAGAATTGTCAACTTCTAAAGTATTCGCTTCTATTACAGATAATAATTTTTTAAAGGATTTAGTATCCCCTAAAACATTTTTAAGATTAACAATAGATAATCTTCCTGATAATATCGAAAAGATATTTATGAAGAAAATTATCTTTTCAAATTATAATGTATATTCACAGGTAAGAAATCTTAAATTAAATACATATTCAGAATACAGTGCCGCTTTATTTAATTTACAGAAAGGTATTGATTATACTGAATATGATTCAGAATTACAGTTACCTATAAAAAATGAATCTTATATTTCATCTTTTAAAATTGATGAAATTATTTCTGATGATAACGGCGGTAATTATAAATTAAAAATTAAAGATACATTACAGTATCATTCACAGGATGATGATACATTAGAATATACATTAAAGGTTGGTGATACTGTTGCTTTAAAAGATAAATTAGCAATATATAAAGTTACTGAAGTTGATATTAAAGAAATGACAATATCACTTTCAGAAACAATGGGACATATTAATCTTCAGAAATATGATGATAACAATGCAATGGAATTGATATATTATGTATCAAATTTCAATAAATATCATTATGTTGATGTTCCTCTTGAAGAAAACCAGTATATTTGTATTTTCTTGGGACTTATTTATAACAATACCAGAAGTATTTTCTCTGATGGTTATCTTGTTGATTTAAGTTCAATTTATATGTATGATGCATATGGTAATCCTATTAAAGACAATACAGGTAACCATATGAATTATATGGAATATTATGAAAAATACTGTACAAATATCGGTGATATTCTTCTTGGTATTACAGAAAGTATTTACCCTCAGATTAGTAATTTTACAAATGATATTTTAGTAAGTATTCAAGATAATGCTACTATTAAATCATTAGTAAATGAAACATTCATTCCTGAAGGTATACTTCAGGTATTACCAATTAATAAGCATTTAATTGATGATGCTACTTCAGAAGATATTATTAATCTTCATACACAAAAGAATGAACTTAATTCACAGTTAGCATCATTACAAGATAATATTAATAATACTTATTCAACTCTTATCAATACCGATTTCTCACAGGAAGTACAGGTAACACAAGAAAGTTTAAAGAGTAAATTGAATAAATATTATAGCGAAAAGATTATACTTCAGAAACAGCTTAATTCTGTTATTGAAAATATCAATGCAATCAGTAATGATTTGACTATTGCACGAGAAAATACAAAATACAGAGTAAGGGGCGTTACTGAAGTTGCTAATCTTGAAACTTATATTCATGCTAATATCGATAATAAGATTGAATTAGTCGGATTAGAATGTGAATATAAATATAAATCTCCAACTAAGGAAACTACATCTGTAACAAATATCAATTCAAATATCTTTACAGATTGGATTAAACTTCCTAATATTGATAAACAAAGAAAACTTGTTTTCAATTCAACATTATCCGGATTTACTGTTGAATTCGTTGATTATGGATCAACAGCAAATATCATCAAATGGAACCAGATTGATATTCCTATTGTACAGGGCGAAGATGTTGTATTAAGATGTAGATATAAATATAATATCGGACAACCATTTATTGATTTATATACTCCTTGGAGTGAAGAAATGACTGTTGTATTCCCAGCAGAATTTAGCGACAATGTTCAACTTTCTGATATTATCGCACAGAATGATAATGATGTTATTACTGCTAAGTTTAGTCAGACACTTATTAATGATGGTTATCAGGAACATGTTAATAACGCTTTAACATCTGGTGAAACAACATTCTTCCATATGCCTGAAAATATTTATTCTGGTTTCAATACACCAGAAAATAATCTTATATCATTAAAAGATAAACTTACATCTATCTGCACAGACGTAGAAGGTGTTAAGACAATATTAGATGCTGAATATAATAGAAAATTCGAAGTTTATTTAACTTATGATGATTCTAATGTAAAATTATTCGGTAATAATATCAATAAGATTAATATTTATAATTCTGATCATATAAGCGATGCATTTGTAAAGAAGAATATGAATATTGTAATTAAGAATACTGGTACAAGTAATGTTAAACTTTATTCAATATTCCCTGGTAATATCGATGTTCCCCTTCTTCTTTCAAATAATGAATTCTATGAACAGTATATTAGACATTATGAAAGAGTACCTTTATTTGTAGATAATGAATTATCATTCCAGACATTGGGTCAGTGGATTTATTTCCGTCAGGATAATCCATATACCGGTAAAGATATTTACTATAATAATGATTCACAGAATCTTCAGGATTATAAAACATTGAATACTATTTCTGAGAAACTTACCTTTACAAGTATTAATACCTATATGAAGAGAGACTACGATTCTCCTTTACTTGGTTTCAGAAAGAGACAAACTGGTGAAATTAAGAGCTTTGTAGAATCAACGTGGATTGGACTTGATTATAAAGGTGGTGGATTATTTGAACAATTTAAATCATCTTTCAATGCAGAAGAATCCAATATTGAAAAATACAGAAATAAAGATATTGATTTCTTTTTATATGAAAAGAGTCTTTCAAATAATTATTTAAATAGATTTGAAGATATTTCCGGACTTAATAAAGATGGTAATGAAATATTCCTTGATTCAGAAACTTCAATTTCAGAATTTATTGCAAACAAT
>Ga0265299_10000824_pt1 | contig 37528 bp, 28 predicted proteins | sample AusTroGonzalo_MG_4_FD_193485 | JGI IMG/M metagenome (GOLD analysis project Ga0265299, IMG submission 193485) | Bovine rumen microbial communities from tropical cattle in Woodstock, Queensland, Australia - Gonzalo_02 | ecosystem: Host-associated > Mammals > Digestive system > Stomach > Rumen ... | reverse complement strand
CACAAGAAGGGTCCCAACGGCTGGGTTGTCGATTCCGTCTATACTCTGAAGGAAACGGCTTCAAACTATACCTATACGGTGAAACAGCCCGAGGAGGGCGCGCAGTACCGCGTGTACCTGGTTGACCTTAACGGAAAGAAGTACTATACCGGTGACGACAAGACGCCCGCCGTGTCGGCTATCCGCCTGCCCTACGCCATTAAGACGATGGCCGACGGCCTCTACACGCTTGACGGCCGGTCGGTCGGCAATAATTCTTCGCGTCCGGGTGTTTATATTAAAGTGTCTGCTGGCCGTGCAGGAAAATATATTGTGAAGTAATAGTCCGTTATGCAAATCTATCACGCTAATATTATTTACACGCCAGAGAGCCGCCGGTTCGAAGTGATTCCTCATGGCTATATTGCTGTTGACAACGGCAAGGTGGAAAGAGTGTATCGTGAACTGCCCCGGCATTTGGCCGATTGTCCTGTGACCGACTGGGGCGACCGCCTGTTGATTCCTGCGATGAATGATATGCACGTTCATGCTCCGCAGTATCGTAATCAGGGCATCGCCATGGACGAGGAACTGTTGCCGTGGCTTCAGAACTATACATTCCCGGAGGAGCTGAAGTATGCCGACACCGCCTATGCCGAACGAATGTATCGTCGTTTTGTGCGTGATTTGTGGCGTTATGGCACCATGCGTGTCGTGGCTTTCGCTTCTGTTCACCTTGAAAGCACGCTCCTGCTGATGCGGCTGCTCGATAAGGCCGGACTGGGAGGTCGTGTGGGCAAGGTTAACATGAACCGCAATTGTCCCGAGGGACTGCAGGAGAGTGTTGATGATGCTGTCCATGCGTGCGACATCCTTGTTAAGGAGTTTGAGCGTGAGAACAGTCGTGTGCGTCCCATCGTTACACCGCGTTTTATTCCGTCGTGCACTCCCGAACTGCTGCAAGCCTGTGGCGAGATGGCTCGTCGATATAACCTGTCGGTGCAGTCGCATCTCTCGGAGAATCACGATGAGATAGCATGGGTTCAACAACTGGAGCCCGAAAGCCGTCATTATGCCGATGCCTACGACCGTTACGGACTTCTTGGTCAGACACCTACGGTAATGGCCCATTGTGTGTGGACTGACGGTGATGAACTGGAGATGCTGCGGCAACGCGGAGTGATGGTGGCTCATTGTCCGACATCCAACTTCAATGTGGCTTCAGGCCTTGCACCAGTGCGCCGCTTCCTTGATGCTGGCATTCCTGTCGGATTGGGCAGCGACGTGAGCGGTGGCCATGACTTCAGTATCTTCCGTATGATGGTCTATGCCATTCAGGTGAGTAAGATGCACTATCAGCGCGACAAGTCGTGTGCGTTCCTTTCACTCTCCGAGGCTTTCTGGATGGCTACAAAGTCGGCTGGCCGTTTCTTCGGAAAAGTGGGATGCTTCGAGCCGGGCTACGACTTTGATGCATTGGTCATCGATGATAGCGACTTGCTGATAGACGACGGCTACTCCCTCCTTCAGCGCCTTGAACGTTTTGTCTATATTGGTGACGATCGTCATATCGTGGCCCGATATTGTCAAGGTCGTCTCATACCCGAGCCCGCTTGGGGTTGAATACCCCCATGCCACTGGCGCGAGCCATCATACAAACAAAAAAGACTCGAAGTCTGAAAGTAAACTTTCACTTCGAGCCATTTTTCTTTGTGATCCGCTTGGGGTTCGAACCCAAGACCCCAACATTAAAAGTGTTGTGCTCTACCGACTGAGCTAGCGGATCAACCTTATTTTGCTAAAAAGCGGCTGCAAAGTTACGCATAATTTTTGGATTGACCAAATTTTGCATGCAGTTTTTTGCTTTAGCCGTTTTCTTTACCTTGTTCGCGGCTTTGCTTTTCTTCTTCCATCGCCTTCTGGTAGCACTCGCGGCAGAGGGGCTCATACTCCTGTGTCTCGCCCAATAGGACGCGGCGTTCATCGGCAACGGTGCGGTGGCTGACATAGGCCAGTGAGCCGCATTTAACGCAGATGGCATGGACCTTGGTGACGTCGTCGGCGATGGCGCAAAGGGCTGGCATCGGTCCGAAGGGTACACCCTTATAATCCATGTCGAGACCGGCGATGATGACGCGGATGCCGCGGTTGGCCAGCTCGTTGCACACCTCGGGCAAGCCGTCGTCCAGGAATTGTGCCTCGTCGATGCCCACCACGTCAATGTCGCTCGACAGCAGCAGGATAGAGGCCGACGAGTCGATGGGCGTGGAGCGGATATGGTTCTGGTCGTGGCTGACAACATCCTCCTCCGAGTAGCGCACATCGATGGCGGGCTTGAAAATCTCAACGCGCTGTTTGGCAAACTGCGCACGTCGCAGTCGCCGTATCAGTTCTTCGGTCTTACCCGAGAACATGGAGCCGCAGACTACCTCGATGCGGCCTTGGCGGCGGTATTCTCCGTTAATGTCGTGTGTCATAATGGTTGCAAAGATAGTGATTTTAGTTCAGAGTTCATTGCTCATAGTTCAGAATTACTTTGAATTAACAACATTTTGCAAAAAAAACTATAAACCATGAGCCGTGAACTATGAACTTTTTTTATATTTGCACCCGAAATGGGTATGTTATATATCGTTCCGACACCTGTCGGTAACATGGAGGACATGACGCTGCGAGCCATCCGTATATTAAAAGAGGTGGACTTGGTATTGGCAGAGGATACACGTACATCGGGCATCCTTCTGAAGCATTTCGATATCAAGAACCAGCTGATGTCTCATCACAAGTTCAACGAGCACGGAACATCGGCAGCCGTCGTCAACCGCCTGTTGGCAGGCGAGAATGTGGCTCTTATCAGCGATGCCGGTACACCAGGCATCAGCGATCCCGGATTCTTCTTGGTACGCGAGGCCGTGAGGGCTGGGGTAGAGGTGCAGACATTGCCCGGAGCGACGGCGTTTGTGCCGGCATTGGTGTCGAGTGGCCTGCCCTGTGACCGTTTCGCCTTCGAGGGATTCCTGCCTCAGAAGAAAGGTCGTAAGACCAAACTGGAGTCGCTGCGTGAGGAGCAGCGGACGATGATATTCTACGAATCGCCCTACCGTTTGGTGAAAACACTCCAGCAGTTTGCCGAAGTCTTCGGTGCTGAGCGGCCTGTAAGCGTCTGCCGCGAAATCTCCAAGATTCACGAGGAGAGTGTGCGTGGTACGTTGGCTGAGGTCATTGCCCATTTCACAGAACGTGAGCCGAAGGGCGAGATTGTCATTGTCCTTGGAGGAAAACAGTAAAAGGTAAAAAAAATAAAAAGGTAAAGAGAATACAATTGATAAACCATAAATGATTATGAAGAAACTATTGTTTTTCGCAGTATTTGCCGCCATGGTGGCAGGCTGCCAGCAGAATCAGGAGAAACAGGACGCATTGGTCAACCAGTTGCGCGACTCCCTGAACTCTATCATCACTCAGAAGGACACCGAGTTGAACGATATGATGTCAACATTGAACGACATTGAGGATGGTTTCCGTGAAATCAACGAGGCTCAGGGCCGTGTGGCACTGGCTAAGCAGGGCGAGGGAACCAATACGAAGGAGCGCATCCGTGAAAACGTGCAGTTCATTCAGACGACGATGCAGCAGAATCGTGAACTCATCAATAAACTGAAGCAGCAGCTTCGTGAAAGTTCTTTCAAGGGTGATCAGCTGAAGCGTGCTATTGAGAGTCTGACTGCACAGCTCGAAGAGAAGGATAAGCAGTTGCAGCTGTTGCGCGATGAACTGCAGGATCGCGATATCTATATCGGCGAGCTGGGCGAGAAGATTGAAGGTCTGAGTACCGATGTTGCCAACCTGACCGTGGAATCGACGCAGAAGACAGAGACCATCAATACGCAGGACAAGCAGTTGCATGCTGCCTGGTTCGTCTTCGGTACAAAGAAGGAACTGAAGGAACAGCAGATTCTTGTTGACGGTAAGGTGCTGCAGTCGAACTTCAACAAGGAGTACTTCACGAAGATTGATATCCGTGTCGATAAGGAAATCAAGCTCTACTCCAGCTCGGCCAAGATCCTGACATCGCATCCCTCAAGCGCCTATACGCTGCAGCGCGATGCCAACAAGCAGTTCATTCTCCGCATTACCGACCCGCAACTGTTCTGGTCAACCAGTAAGTACCTGGTGGTGCTCGTGAAGTAGTCGGGTAACGCTTTATTGTCGCTGGCGACATTCTTCCCTGTGGAGGAGTGTCGCCAGTTGTTTTTGTGAGGCGCTATATATATATAAAGGTACGCGCCTGCAAGCGCGAAAAGATGACAAATTGATGTAATTTGGGGCTTGTTTTCGTTATCTTCGTTAAAAAATCGAGGTAAAATGTAACTTTTTTATAATTTTATTCGTTTTTCACAAAGCATTATTGTACCTTTGCACGCTGTATTCTCAGCAGGAAGTGTGTCTGCTCCTTTTTGGGGAGGTCTGACCACTGCCGATGAGAGGATTGACAACTATACATTCTAATTATTAATAATAAAACGAGAGAGATTTATGAAGAAAAGATTAACAATGCTCTTGGCAGCACTTGTACTCTGTATCGGAGGTGTGCTGGCTCAGACAAAAGTTAATGGTACCGTGGTGTCACAAGACGACGGTCAGCCCGTCATCGGCGCTTCGGTACTGGTGGTCGGTACCAATGTGGGTACCGTAACAGATGCCAACGGTAAGTTCTCGCTGACTTTGCCCGAAGGCAAAAAGAATCTGCGTATCACTTACGTGGGTATGGAGCCCATCGAGGTGAGCGCACGTCCTCAGATGCGCATTCTGCTGACCAGCGATCAGCGCGCTCTGGACGAGGTGATCGTTGTGGGTTATGGTACCCAGCGCCGTGAGGCTAAGACCGGTTCTATCACAACCGTGTCGGCTGGTGAGATTGCTGAGATCCCCGCAACATCGTTCGATAAGATGCTGGCCGGTAAGCTGGCCGGTGTACAGGTGACACAGCAGTCTGGTCAGCCTGGTTCTACCTCACAGATCCGTGTGCGTGGTACCAGCTCTATCACTGCTGGCAACAACCCTCTGTACGTTGTCGACGGTATCGCCATCCAGTCGTTCGAGGATAATGACTTCACGAACACCAACAACCCTCTGGCAACCATCAACCCGAACGATATCGAGTCGATCACAGTGCTGAAGGACGCTGCTGCTGCTTCTGTCTATGGTTCACGTGCTGCTAACGGTGTCATCCTGATTACCACCAAGAGTGGTAAGGAGGGTAAGAGTCGCTTCACAGCTCGCGCCAAGTATGGTATCTCTCAGCTGTCTAACGATAATAACTTCGGTGTGATGAACGGTCAGGAGCTGCTGGAGTACCAGCGTCAGGCTGTCATCAACGCAGGTAAGAACCCCGACGATCCTACAGTGGGTGCTTCTTTCTATCGTCCTTACGAGCTGCTGACTCGTCCTCAGACAAACTGGATGGATCACATGACCCGTACCGGTAAGATGCAGGAGTACGAAATCACCATGAACGGTGGTTCTGGCAAGACAACTTATTACAACTCTCTGTCTTACCACAATAACGAGGGTGTGTACTACGGCGTTAAGTTCGAGCGTATCTCTGGTCGTATCAACGTTGACCACGAGCTGACCAGCAAGCTGAAGACTGGTACGCGCACGAACATTGCCTATAACTATGGTGAGGACGTCCCCATGCAGTCTCTGTACTATGCGAACCCTGCTTTCGCTGGTATGACCATTCTGCCTTGGTCTCCCGCTTACAACGAGGATGGCACCCACAACACCGCTATCTCGGAGAACTCGAACACGAACCCCCGCGCTACTGCTGACTTTGATGACCAGTGGCAGAAGAAATACTACCTGAATTCAAGCATCTATCTGCAGTGGCAGCCCCTCAAGCAGCTGACTCTGAAGACCACCGATGCTGTTGAGTTCACGACTATCGACGGTCGTCGTTACTGGTCTAACGAGGCTCACAACAGCCAGTCGGGCTATCCGAAGCTGCAGACCACGCAGACCAAGTACTATACGCTGACTACTTCGAACACCGCTACATGGCAGGATACTTACTTCGAGGATCACAGCGTACGCGTGTTGTTCGGTCAGGAGGCTTCTAAGTTCTGTTATGACCAGAACTATCAGTACGCTCAGTACCTGAACCCCCAGATTCCTTATCTGCCCTCAGGTAACGCTAACTACCTGCAGGCCGACTTGAGCCTGTCTAACGAGACGATGATGTCTTGGTTTGGTATCCTCGACTACAACTATGCTTCACGCTACTATTTGCAGGCTTCTGCCCGTTGGGACGGTAGCTCACTGTTCGGTGAGAACAACCGTTGGGGTTTCTTCTGGTCTGTCGGTGGTTCTTGGAACATCCACAACGAGGCCTTCATGAAGGATGTTGAGTGGCTCGACGTTGCCAAGCTGCGTGTCAGCTATGGTGTCAACGGTAACAACAGCATTTCTGCTTATCGTGCTTTCGGTACCTACACCTCTTCTGTTTACAATGGTGTAACCGGTATGCGTCCTTCTACACCTGCTAACCCCGACCTGTCATGGGAGAAGAACAAGGCTTGGAACTGGGGTCTCGACTTCCGCTTCCTGAAGCGCTTCTCTGGTAGCATCGACGTCTACACTCGTAAGACTACCGACATGCTGCTCTACAAGTCTCAGTCTTCTACCTCTGGTTTTAACAGCGCCCTGCAGAACGTCGGTTCTATGCGTAACTCTGGTATTGAGTTCCAGTTCGACGCCGACATCATCGACAAGGGTGACTGGAAGTGGAGCGCTGGCTTCAACATCGCACACAACAGCTCGAAGGTTCTTGAGCTAGCTGGCGAGGAGATGCTGACTTACACCGATCTTGCCGGTGATGCCGAGTCGCGTCTGCAGCACATCGTTGGCGAGAAGCTGCTGACCTTCTACCTGAAGGACTACTATGGTGTGAACCCCGTCAACGGTGAGGCTCTGTGGCGCACTGAGGACGGTGAGATTACCAATAACTTTAACGATGCTGCCTACATCAAGGCTGGCAGTCCTGAGCCTACCTTCACTGGTGGTATCAATACCAACGTAAGTTGGAAGAACGTAACACTGAGCGTTGTTACCGAGTTCAAGGGTGGTAACAAGGTGTTCATTGGCGAGCGCCGTTATCTGTGCTCAGATGGCAACCAGATGTCAATGAACCAGTCTAAGGAACTGCTGAACTACTGGAAGAAGCCGGGTGATACAGGTGTTAATCCGAAGCCTATTGCCCAGAACGCTACCAACTCTTACTCAGCTGCTTCTACACGCTGGTTGGAGAAGGGTGACTACTTCCGTATCAAGGACGTAACACTGTCTTACGACTTCGACAAGCACCTGCTCTCGAAGATTGGTGTTGCTTCGGCCAAGGTTTACGCCAGTGGTCTGAACCTCTATACCTTCCACGACGTATCGTTCTGGGATCCCGAGCGCGGTACCGACGGTATGGGCTTTGGTATCTATCCTGTCACCAAGACATTTGTCATCGGTCTGGATCTGACGTTTTAATTAATCATCGAATAACAAAGAAGATACATATATGAAAAAGATAATTTTGGGAATGACGCTTCTGGCTGCCGTTGGCACGTTCACTTCGTGCAGCGACTTCCTCAATGAGGAGCCGAAGCTGAAGCAGAGCAACGAATTGACGTTCTCTACTTTCGACGGACTTGATGCCGCTACAGTAGCCCTCTATGGTATGATGCAGAGTGCAAGCTGGTACGACGGACAGTTCCTCCTGCAGTCTGAGCTGCGTGCCGGCAATGCCAAGAACCCCATCTCGGAGCCCGGCTCTGGACGTTATCGTCAGGACACTCAGTGGAACTATACTGAGAACTCTACTTCTGCACTTTGGTCATACGCTTACTATACCATCGCACGTGCCAACAATGTGATCAACCACGTTGACGCAACCAATCTTGGTACGGCTACTCAGCAGGATGCCAATAACATCAAGGCCGAGGCACTCTTCATGCGTGCTCTTTGCCACTTCGACTTGGTTATTACCTATGCACAGCCTTATACTGTCAGCCCCGACGGTCTTGGCGTGCCCGTTGATACAGTGACCGTTAACGGCCAGCCCGCACGTAACACCGTTCGTGAGGTTTACACTCAGATTGTGTCTGACCTGAAGTCGGCTGAGTCTCTGATGTCTGACAAATACACCCGTTCGGGTGTTGACGACAATGCAGCCGTTGCCTCTAAGCCGGCTATTCAGGCTCTGCTGTCTCGCGTGTACCTTTATATGGGTGAGTGGCAGAATGCTGCCGACTACGCTACGAAGGTTATCAACAGCGGTAAGTACAGCCTTGCCGATGCCAGCGCTTACAAGACCATGTGGTCTGCAAGTGTTGCTCCGAAGGGTGGTGAGATTATCTTCGAGCTCTACGGTTCAAACAAGAACGACTACTGGGACGAGTCTGGTTGGACTCACCTGCCTTATATCCTCGACCGCGGCAACGACGGCTCTGCTGACGTTTGCGCAACCAAGGATCTGGTCAGCATGTACGAGGAAGGCGACGTTCGCGCTTCTCTCTATGAACTGGCAAACGGCGACTACTTCGTGCTGAAGTACAAGGGTAAGGACGGCGGTGTTCCCCGTTGCGTCAACGTGCCCATCCTGCGTCTCTCTGAGATGTACCTGAACCGTGCTGAGGCTATCTCTAACGGCGCTGCTATCAGCGGTGTTACAGCGCGTGGTGACCTTGAGGCCATCGCAACGAAGCGTGGTGCAACCGTGCCCGATCAGTTCAATATCTTCGACGAGCGTCGTAAGGAGCTGGCCTTCGAGGGTCACATCGTCTATGACTATGCTCGTTTCAAGAAAGCTCTGACCCGTACTGACTTCGACGGTACTGTGAACAAGGATATTCCTGCTGCTCCTGACTATCGTTGGGCTATGCCTATCCCCAAGCGTGAGATGGAGGCCAACAAGAGCATGGTTCAGAACCCGGGCTACTAATCGAAAGGTAAAAAGGTAAATTAGTAAAAAAGTAAAAGATATGAAACTATTCAAATTAACATACGGACTGTTGGCTGCCATGGCTCTCTCTTTGGCATCGTGCAGCCTCAACGATGAGCCTGAATTCAACGATGCAGACGCATTTGTGGCAATTCAGAAGACGAGTGCCGCAATTGCTGAGACCGGCAAGACACTCGAAATCCCCGTTATGCTCACCTCATTGGCTGGTTTGCAGGGTTCTGTTGACTTCGTCATCACTCCCGACTCTGCAGCTGGTGCCGTAGAGGGTAAGCACTTCACCATTGGTAACGAGAGCAAGACCCTGACTTTCACCAAGGATGCTCCCATGCAGAACATTATCATCAATGTCAAGGATAACGACATCTTCGAGGGCGACGTGAAGTTCACTATTGAGCTTACAAACGTTCAGGGTGCCAAGTTCGGTGCCAGCAAGAAGTGCGTTGTTACTATCGAGGACGATGAGCACCCGCTGGCCTTCATCCTCGGTACATTGACAGCTAAGGGTGAGTCTTATTTCAATGGAGATACTGAATGGAGTGTTACTATTGAGAAGGATGCAGATGATCTGAATAAAGTTTGGATTGGTAACCTCGTTCCTGATGGATCTAATCAGAAGGTCTATGCTATTGTTAACAGCCAGAAGACGGAAATTCATATTCCTGTTGGACAGTTGATTGCTAAGACATCAAGTTATCCCACGGTTAACCTTGATGCATTCTATGGCGATCATAGTCAGTTTGGCATTGATGACGGTCATACAACTGAAGCCGAAGAGGATATTGAAGCCGGTGGCTACATTACAGGTTTGATTGCTGCTGATGGCACCATTACCTTGATTGACTGGTTTGGATCTTGCATCTATACTGATGGCGTGGCTGGCAGCTGGTTTAACATCATGACGTCTGGCGTTGTAATGAAGAAGTAATAAATAATTAATCATAGAAGTATTATGAAGAAACTGATATATAGTTTAGCAATGCTCGCACTTGGTCTTTCCAGCTGTAACAGCTGGGATGACCCCGTGACCGAGAACTATGGTGACGGCCCCTCTATTGAAATCGCCATCGCCGCAACGACCGACTCTGCTGTGACCTTCACACTGACGCCGGCTCAGGGAACACAGTTCTATAACTTCATCACTGATGCCAGCAACGAGGCTGAAGAGTTGGATGCTACAGCTCTGCTGAAGGGTAGCTATGGCAATGCCGCTAACGTGAAGAACGCAGCCGACAAGCCGACGTTCACCTACACCATCAAGGCTGAGCCCAACACAACGTATCAGATCTACGCTGTTGCTGCCAGCGACAAGGGTATTGTTGGTAAGGTTGCTGTGGCTTCTGCCACCACGACCGATGGCAATGCTCCTGCTCTGACCAAGGATGCTTTCAAGGCTGACCCTGCTACGAAGTCAGTGGCTGTTACCTTCAATCAGGCTCTGAAGCGTGGTACAGGTGCTGTGTCTGCTATCTATTACAAGGAGTGGGATTGGGAGAACCCTGTCACTGTTGATCCTGCTGACATCACTGTCACCATCAAGGACAATGTGGCTACTTTCGCAGCTCCTAAGACTCCTGCCGGTGCCGTCGTTGCTTTCTCATGGGCTGAAGGTGCCTTTGTTGACGCTAAGGGCAACAAGTGCGGTGTCTTCACAACAACATACGATGAGAAGAAGGATAAGTGGACAGGCGCTGTCGTAGAGAATAAGAAGGTTGACTTTGAGATTGCTGACAGCCTCTTCGCTGATACGAAGACCGCCTTTAAGTATCCTGAGCAGTTCAAGGGTGTTGCTACCTTCGCCTTCGACCTCTACCGTATTGAAGGTGGTAAGACGGCTGTGAAGGACGGCGATGTCTGCGTTACTTATACCAACGATAAGAAGACGACTACCATTAAGCTCACTCCTGAGCAGTGGAACGTTAGCGGTAAGCAGCTCTATTTCACTCTGCCTGCTGGTATTGAGGATGGTGATGTTGTTACAGTGAGCGTTAAGAAGGGCGTTATCTACGACGTCTATGGCAACCCCAATGCTGCCTTCACCAGTGAGAAGGCATGGTGGAAATATGTTACCATGACTGTTGATGATATCGTGGGAACTTATGATAATCTCTATGTTTCCTACTTCGATAAGGAAGGAGCTCTTGTTAACCTTGGTAAGGTAACCATCGAGGAGAATAAGAAGGAAAAGAATGCTTTGATCATTAAAGACTTCTATTTGGAGGGTTCTACTCTGAATGCAACTTACGATCTGGCTACCAAGACCATCGCTATTCCCGAGAGTCAGAAGCTTGGTGTTGTTGAGGAAGAAGGCGTAAAGTATGGTCTCAAGTTTGTCAATGCAGCTGAAAATGCTGACGTTAAATTCGTCATTGACCTTGAGAAAGGCACTCTGACCTGTGACGGTATGTGGGGCATTTATGCCTTTGATGAGACCTTTGCCAATGACCTGGATTGGTATGATGTTGCTAAGTCATCTGTTCTTAAGAAAGCTCAGGCTGCTGATGCAGCTGCCAGCCGTGGCATGGCAATGCCTAAGCTGAAGGTTAGCAAGAAGGCTCAGGCTGGTTATAATCATAAGAAGTTTGTCCGCAAGTAAGCGGTGACAATCATAAATCCTCTTTCTTCTTCGCGGTAGTGCGGAGAGAAAGGGGATTTTTGGCGTTAAATAAAATAAGGTAAAAAGAATTATGATAAAGAAGTTTTTGCTGGCCTTGCTTGCACTGACCTGTATGACGACCGCTGAGGCCGCCGAGGTGAGTCAGCAGCAGGCTGTCTATATGGCAAAGACCAAGGTTTCCGGCGATGTCAGCAGTGTGAAGACTGTTGCCTATGAAGGCCAGAAGGCTTACTATGTTGTGCAGTTCGCTGAAGGTGGCTGGGTGCTGGTGAGCGCTGACGATGCATCGTATCCTTTCATCGGCTACTCGACAGAGGGCATTTACCAGACGGAAGGACAGCCTGAGAGTGTGAAGTCCATGATGGATATCTATGGCCGTCAGGTCATTGAGAACAAGCAGGCTGCCGGTGCTCGCCGTCATGCTGGTTGGGAACAGGCCTCTCTGGCCAAAGCCCGTGCCAATGCAGAGAGCAGCGACAAGATAGCCCCGCTGATTCAGGTGAACTGGAACCAGACGGGCAGTTTCCAGAAATACTGCCCGGGGACAGGTAAGAATCAGGCTGTCGTTGGCTGTGTGGCTGTCGGCATGGCTCAGGCCATGAGTGTGGCTCAGTGGCCTTCACGTCCTGTTGGCGAGTTCTCATATAAATGTGCCAATTACGGTCAGCAGTATATCAACTACGACAACGAGCCTGACTATAATTGGGGAGATATCCTCTCCGGTGCTAATGGCAAGGACGATGTAGCCCGTTTCCTCTGGCACTGCGGTGTAGCTGTCAGCATGGACTATGGCGCTGATGGTTCTGGTACGCAGACCTCTTACATCCCCGCTGCACTGCTGCGTAACTTCAACTATCCTAAGAGTGTGAAATATTATAGCCGCGATGGTTTTTCTGGTTCTGACGAAGAATGGAGGGAACTCATCCTCACCGAATTGCGTGAAGGCCGTGCTGTGGCCTATAGCGGTCACGACCCCAAGGGTAACTACGGTCACTGTTTTAACCTCGATGGTTACGACGGCGAGTTCTTCCATGTCAACTGGGGTTGGGGCGGCTCTAACAACGGCTACTTCCCCCTCAATGGTCTGAAGGATGCTAAGATGGGTATGAACTACACCGACGGCCAGGGTGTCGTCGTGGGCGTTCGTCCTCCTTCAGAGAAGCCCAGCAATATCACTTTGTCGTCACATGAGGTGCAGGGTGGACTGCCCAAAGGCACTTATGTCTGCAAGGTCGAGGTGGAGAGCGAGGCTACCAATCCGATTTATGAATACGAACTTCATGGCCCTTATAGTCGTCAATTGCATGATTATATGGATGCTCCCTTTAAGATTGTCGACGATTGTCTGGTGACGACCGAAGAGCTTGAAGTGGGGGAGGAGAGTGTGACTATTACGGCAACAAACGTCAGCAATGGCGGTTCTGTGGAGCGTACTTTCACTATTTATGTGATTAACGGTCCCACTGGCGTCAGCGATGTCGTTGCCGTTCCTGTTGGTGCTCGTCAGTACTACTCAACAACAGGTATGCAGCTGAATACGCCCGCCAAGGGTTTGAACATCATTCGTCAGCGCATGACCGATGGTACCACCAAAACAATAAAGGTATTTAAGCAATAAGTACAGACATGAGAAGATTTGCATTGACAATGGCACTGTTGGCTGGCCTTGTGGTAGCCAGTGCCGCCAAGTACGAGCCGAACACCCGCTGGCCGTACCTCTATCAGGACTTCACCAAGGGCGTCGTCTTCTTTGAAGAAAACCAGAAAAGCAGTCCGATGGACCTGAACGTCCATTTGCTGGGTAACGTTCTGCACTACATCGGACAGGATGGGAAAATCTACCAGAACAGCGATGCGAAGGTGGTGCGCGTAGAGATTGGCGACGATGCTTATATCTACTCCAGTCACCGTCTGATGAAGATTATCGCTGCCGAAGGAACGAACCTGCTTGTCTGCATGGATGCAGCAAACTTCAGTTCCCTGCAGCAGGGCAGTGGCGCCTATGGTGCCAGCCTGAACTCATCGGCTACACGCGACCTCTCGTCGCTGGATCTCGGCGGTCTGAACACCCCTGAGCTTGGAAAGATGCTTCAGGAGAGGAACGACGGCCGTACTATTCCCGTGACGCAGCAGTACTTCTTCATCGTTGGAGGCCAGCAGATAGAGGCCACGAAGAAGGGTGTCGAGAAGTTCGTGGGCGATGCCAAGGCCGATGCCTTGAAGCAGTTCCTGAAACAGAACAAGACGAAATGGAAGGATGAGACGTCGCTGACGCAACTCCTGAAATTCCTTGCTCAATAACATCAAAAAGGCTTCGCTTCTGAAAGCGGAGCCTTTTTTGTTGGATGTCCTTTTATAGAAAGAGATTTTTCAGCGTTTCTGGCGGAAGAAGTCCTGCATCAGTTGGCGACAATCCTCTTCGAGGATGCCGCCAGTTATGTTTGCTTTGGGATGCAGGGCACGAGGGGCATAGAGACGGTAGCCGCGCTTCTCATCGCCACAGCCGTAGACGATGCGGGGCACCTGTGCCCAGCCCAGAGCACCGGCACACATCGGACAGGGCTCGACGGTGACGTAGAGCGTGCAGTCGGTCAGATATTTGCCGCCCAGCGTGTTGGCAGCGGCAGTAATGGCCTGCATCTCGGCATGGGCCGTGACATCGCAGAGCGTCTCCGTCAGGTTATGTGTACGGGCCACCACACGGTCCTTACACACAACGACGCAGCCGATGGGTATTTCGCCCTCTTGATAAGCCTTATGCGCCTCGTCAAGCGCCAGCTTCATGTACTTTTCGTCCTTCTCCTGCTCAGTCATACCTTTAATCTATAACCTTTAACCTCTAACCTCTCACCTTTATTTAGAGAATTCTACGAGGATGCGGAACACCTTTCCGGGATTCTCGCTCCACCAGCGCATGGTCTCAAGACCCTCCTCGGGCTTGATGACCTTCGTTATCAACGTGTCGACAGGACAGTCGTTGTTTTCCAGATAATGGATAACGGCACGGAAGTCAGAAGGTTGGGCGTTGCGCGATCCGCGGATGTCGAGTTCCTTCTGCACGAAATATTTCGTGCAGAAGGATACATCGGACTTGGCGTAACCAATGCAGACGACGCGGCCTGTGAAGGCCACCTCGTTGACGGCCATCTGGTAGGTAGGCACACTGCCCACCGCCTCGATGACGACGTCGGGGCCAAAGCCGCCGGTAATCTCCGACAGCCTCTCATGTGAATTTTCGGTCATAGTGTTAATGGTGTAAGCGGCACCCATCTTCTTGGCCAGCGCCAGTTTCTCATCATCAATATCAGCAGCAATAACAGTGGCACCACGCAGGGCAGAACGTACGATGGCACCCATACCCACCATACCGCAGCCGATGACCATCACCACGTCGATGTCGGTCACCTGTGCACGGCTGACGGCGTGGAAGCCCACGCTCATCGGCTCTACAAGTGCCGTCAGCTTCGGCGACAAGCTGCCGGCAGGAATGACTTTCTGCCAGGGCAGGGTGATGTACTCCATCATGGCTCCGTTGCGCTGTACGCCCAGTGTCTCGTTGTGCTGGCAGGCGTTGACACGGCCATTGCGGCACGAGGCGCACTTTCCGCAGTTGGTGTAGGGATTACAGGTGACCACCATGCCGGGCTTCAGGTTGTCGGGCACACCGGCACCGACGGCTTCGATGACGGCACCCACCTCATGACCGGGGATGACGGGGTTCAGGGCCATGGTGTTGCGACCCATGAAAGTGTTGATGTCTGAGCCGCAGAAGCCGACGTAATGCAGCTTCAGCAGTATTTCGCCTTGGCCGGGAGCCTGGGGCTTTTCGATGTCGATAACGTTTAACTCTTGTGAGTGTGAAATCTGAATTGCTTTCATTTATTTATTGATGAGTGTTTTATGATACGAACGATAGCCGTAGCCGATAATCAGCAGGAAGCAGATGAAGGGCAGTATGAATGATGCGTTCACGGCCGGATGACCGAAGACCGTCTGCAGGTCGATGATCATGCCCTGCAGTGGCGGCATCAGTGCACCACCCACAATGGCCATCACCAGGAAGGCGGCGCCCAGCGTAGAGTCCTGGCTGTCGACATCCTCGAGCGCAATGCCGTAGATGGTGGGGAACATGAGCGACATGAAGAAGCTGATGCCTATCAGACAGTAGAGTCCGGCCATGCCCACGATGGCGATAGCGCCCAGTGAGCAGAGGGCTGCGCCGCAACCGAAGATTGCCAGCAGACGGCGGCTGTTGATGTATTTCATCAGCATTGTCGAGATGAAACGGCTGGTCAGGAACAGCGACATGGCCACGATGTTGTAGGTCTGAGCCGTCGCCTTGTTGATACCCAGGTTGTCGGCATACTGGATGATGAAGGTCCAGGTCATGATCTGTGCAGCCACATAGAACATCTGTGCAGCCACGCCCTCACGGTAGATGGTATTGCGCCACAGGTTGCGCAGTGTCTCGCTTGTGGTGTGGGTGTTGCCCAGTGCCTTCTGCTCCTCGCTCTGCGTCTTGGGCATCTTAGTCAGTGCAATGATAACGAACATGGCCACCACAACCAGTCCGATGGCCACGTAGGGGTCGCGGATGACGGCCAGGTCGTGTACACGGATGTTGGCTTTCTCAGCTTCCGAGAGTGTGCCGAAGATAATCTGTCCTGCAGCATCGCGGCGGTCACTCCATAGCTGTGGCAGTACAATCAGCGAGGCCACGCTCATGCCGCAGAGCGAGCCCATGGGGTTGAAGGCCTGTGCCAGATTCAGTCGGCGCGTGCTGGTCTCCTTGGCTCCCAGCGACAGAATGAAGGGGTTGGCCGTTGTCTCCAGGAAAGCCAGACCGAACGTGAGGATGTAGAGCGACAGACAGAAGAATGTGAAGCTCTCCTGTGCCGCTGCGGGTATAAAGAGGAATGCGCCTGTGGCGTAGAGTGCCAGACCGAGCAGGATGCCCCACTTGTAGCTGTATTTGCGAATGAACAGCGCTGCCGGGATGGCCATTGTGGCGTAGCCGCCGTAGAAGGCAAACTGCACCATCGACGCCTTGGCTGCCGACAGTTCCATCAGTGTCTGGAAGGCTGCCACCATCGGGTTGGTGATGTCGTTGGCGAAGCCCCATAGCGCAAAGAGTGTTGTGACGAGGATGAACGTGACAACGTATTTCTTCTCAATCATTTTCATAATTATCAATTGTCAATTATCAATTGTTAATTACCAACTATGAGTTGGCCCAAGTTACGCGCTGCTGGTCACCGATAATCTCCTTCACCTCGTTCACCAGCTCCCAGTCGGGCTCTTCGTTGGCCCACTCAATGTTACGACGCACGTTGGCGGGGTTGGCCGACGAGAACAGCGTCGAGGCAATGCGTGGGAAGCTCACCGAATACTGTACGGCCAGTTTCTCAATGGGGTAGCCCTTGGCCTTGCAGAACTCTGTAGCCTTTTGACAGGCCTTTACCAGAGGTTGCGGAGCCGGGTGCCAGCCGGGCACGCCACGCTCCGAGAGCAGTCCCATTGACAGCGGCGAGGCATTGATGATGCCTACGCCCTTCTGCTCGAAGAAGCCCACGAAGTCGGCCAGTGCATCGTCGTTCAGCGTGTAGTGACAGAAGTTCAGGATGCTCTCCACCCCCTCACAGCGCTCGACGACCCACTTCAGGTTCTGCAACTGCAGGTCGGTAATGCCTACATGGCCAACGATGCCCTTGTCCTTCAGTTCGAAGAGGGCGGGCAGTGTCTCGTCGACTACCAGCTGCAGTCCGCCGGGCAGCGCTGCCTGGAACTCAATGTCGTGGACGTTGATGAGGTCAATATAGTCGATACCCAGACGCTCCATGCTCTCATAGACGCTGTCGGTCACACGCTTGGCGGAGTAGTCCCATGTGTTCACGCCGTCCTTGCCGTAGCGTCCCACCTTCGTGCTCAGGTAGTATTTGTCACGTGGGATATTGCGCAGTGCTTTGCCCAGCACCGTCTCGGCCTTGTAGTGGCCATAGTATGGACTGACGTCGATGAAGTTGATACCGCCTTCGATAGCAGCCTCCACAGCCTCGAAGCTATCTTTCTCGTTGGTGTCGTGAAACACGCTGCCCAGCGACGATGCGCCGTAGCTCAGGTGCGAGATCTTCATGCCCGTCTTTCCTAATTCAGTGTACCTCATGAATGGTTTCTTTTGTTGGTTAGCGAATAGTTTAAAGTTTTCGCCTGCAAAGGTACGAAGATTTGCCGTCCTTCCATATCACAAAAGAAACTATTTATAGGACAATATTGACATGGGGCTTGCAAATCCGATAATTCTCTATATCTTTGCACACAAATTACTAAAGCAATCACACAATGACAAAGAAAATACTACTGACAGCTTCGCTGTCGTTGGCTCTGCTTACCGTAGGAGCACAAAAGTATCAAATTCCAGTATCGGAGCAGCATGAGAAGATGCTGACAGGACAGTACGAACCTACATGGCAGTCGCTGGAGACGCACCAGACGCCTGAATGGTTCCGTGACGCCAAGTTCGGCATCTGGGCACACTGGGGACCACAGTGTGTGGAAGGCTCGGGCGACTGGATGGCCCGTTCGCTTTATATAGAAGGTTCACGCGAGTACAAGTGGCATGTGGAGCACTACGGCCACCCCTCGGAGGTGGGCTTCAAGGACATCCTGCCGCTGTTCAAGGCCGAGAAGTGGGACCCGGAGGTGCTGGTGGAGCGCTATAAGCGCTGTGGCGCACAGTATTTCTTCGTGCTGGGCAACCACCACGACAACTACGACCTGTGGGACTCGCAGTACCAGCCCTGGAACTCGAAGAACATCGGTCCCAAGAAAGACATTCTCGACGGCTGGGCCCGTGCTGCCAAGAAAGCCGGTCTGCCGCTGGGTATCTCGTTCCATGCCGACCATGCGTGGACGTGGTATGAGCCCTCGCAGCGCTACGACCTGAAGGGCGAGAAGGCTGGCGTCTGGTACGACGGCAACCTGACGAAGGAGGACGGCAAAGGCAAGTGGTGGGAAGGTCTCGACCCGCAGATGCTCTACCAGCAGCACCATCCCATGAGCAAGGGCTCGTGGGACAATGGTGCCATACACCGTCAGTGGGGATGGGACGACGGTGCCTGTCCGCCATCCCGTGAGTTCGTTACGAACTTCTATGACCGTACCCTCGACGCCATCAACCGCTATCAGCCCGACCTCATCTACTTCGACGTCACCGTGCTGCCGTTCTATCCTGTCAGCGACTGCGGCATGAGGATTGCAGCCCACATGTATAACAAGAATCCCCGTAGCGTCGTCTTCGGAAAGATTCTCAACGACGCCCAGCGTAAGGCGCTGACATGGGACGTGGAACGTGGTGCTCCCAACGAGATTATCCAGGAGCCTTGGCAGACGTGCAACTGCATTGGCGGCTGGCACTACGATACAGGCATCTACGACCGCAACGGTTACAAGACGGCAGCTCAGGTGGTCAGGCAGCTCGTCGATATCGTCTCGAAGAATGGTAACCTGCTGCTCTCCATTCCCCTGCGTGCCGACGGCACCTATGACGAGAAGGAGGCCAAGTTCCTCGACGACCTGGAAGCCTGGATGAGCGTTAATGGCGAGAGCATCTTCGGCACTCGTCCGTGGGTACGCTTCGGCGAGGGACCTGTGGCCGAGAAGGACATTAAAATCAATGCACAAGGCTTCAACGATGGACAGTTCTCGAACATGGACTATCGCGACGTCCGTTTCAACCAGACAAAGAAGTACCTCTACGTCACTGCTATGGGGTGGCCCGAGGACGGACGTCTCGTCATCAAGTCGCTGGCCAAGGGCAATAAGGACTTTAAGAAGGCCATCAGCAGTGTGCAGCTGTTGGGCTACGGCAAGCTGAAGGCCCGTCAGACGGCAGCAGGGCTGGAGGTCGTATTGCCCAAGCCCTGCAACCAGATAGCCCCCGTCATCCGGATTTCGAAGTAAGCATGGTCCTGTATTCCTGCGGCGTCAGTCCCGTCAGCTTCCGAAACAGCCGGATGAAATAGGAATGGTCGCTGAAGCCCATGACATAGGCAATCTCCTTGACAGGCTTATCGGTGGAGAAGAGCAGTAGCTGTGCCTTCTCCACCTTTTTCTTATTGATATACTGCACGGGCGAGGTGCCGAACTCGCGCTTGAAGAGACGAATCAGGTAGGGCTTCGAGATGCAGGCGACACTCGCCAGCTGATCGACATCGATGCTATGGTCCAGATGGTGGTGAATATGGTCGAGCACCTTCTTCATCCGCTCATCCTGCGTCCATACATGGGGCGTTGCCACTCGCATGAAACGCGAGAAGAGCATCAAGATGGCACCACGCAGTTCCATCTTCTCCCATAGCCCCATGTCGTTGTAGCGCTGGATGTCGTCCGTGAACTGTGTGGCGTTGTCGTAAGCCTGCGGATTGCTCTCCGGCAGTCGCGCCTCTGGCTGCTGTTCACACATACGCTGGAACAGCCGTTCGTCACCCTCCGTAGCCTCCACCTCCGTGGGGAAATCGTAGAGCTCCATGAGACTCATCTCGTTCTTGTAACCCTCATAGACATGCAGATAGTAGTGGGTGAACAAGCCCGTACACTCGTAGGAGTGAGTCGTGTAGGCCGGGATGATATACAGGTGTCTGGGGCGTAGCCTCACCGTCTTGCCGCAGAGGTGCAGTTGCGCCTCACCCTCCACCACGTAGTAGATACGTGTGAAAGGCGAGTTGACGTTCTTCCAGTTCCAGTCGCCGTTGTGTCGTGCCATGCCCACGTTGAGCATCAGCAGGTTCATCGACTCGATAGGTATTTGCATGACGGTCGTTTCTTAGCTATTTCGTCGCAAAGTTACATATTTTTCGCTTCAAACGGAAATAATTGCCGGAAAATGTGTACCTTTGTCCCGCATGGAATGGATAATTACGCATATTGACGAGACCGACTCGACGAACCGCTGGCTGAAAGCTATCAGTCAACGCCCATCACCCATCACCCACCACCAAACAGCCATCTGGGCCGACTATCAGACCGCTGGTCGCGGCTGTGGCACGAACACGTGGGAGTCGGAGCGTGGGCAGAACCTGCTCTTTTCGCTGCTGATTCATCCTGTGGATCTGCCTGCTAATCGTCAGTTTCACATCTCTATGGCCATCTCTGTTGCTATTGTCAACACTCTGTCCTCTCACCTCATTCCCGCTAATGCGCCTACCCGTAGCCTTTCACCCAACCCCCATCACCCATCATCACTGAGCATCAAGTGGCCCAACGATATCTATGTCGGCGACCGCAAGATCTGTGGCATCCTCATCGAGAACCAGCTACAGGGTAGTTGTATCAAGGATAGCATCATCGGCGTAGGTCTCAATGTCAACCAGTTGCGCTTCGTGAGCGATGCCCCCAACCCCGTCTCGCTGGCCAATCTCACAGGACGCTTGTTCGACAGGGAGCAGCTTCTGCAGCAGTTGTTGCAGGCGTTCGATGCAGAGTGGGCTGATCTTGAGGGGGTCCTTTCGCGCTATCTGCCGCTGCTCTACCGCCGTACGGGCTTCCATCGCTATCGTGATGCCCTGAGTGAGTTCTCTGCTGAGCTGGTGACGGTCGAGGACGATGGCCATCTGGTGCTTCGCAACATCGACGGCTTCGACCACCGCTACGCCTTCAAGGAAGTGCAGTTTATGTTGTAAATATTTTTCGCACCCTTTGTTTTTGATGCTCTATGGCTCTAGAACCCCGATAAACACTGAGGTTGCGATAGGGGCCGAGTTTTGTGCGAAACTCATGGAGTATTTCGAAATACTCGTGGAGTATTTTTCAAAACTCGTGCCCTTTTGAAAATTTCTCGTAGCCTTATGAAAAACGGCGTGTGTCTTGTAAATAATTTTTTAGTTCTCTTATAAGCAACTCCACGAGATACGGTTCTATCTCCCCAAAATGCAATGTCTATCTCAATGAGATACAATCCTATCTTATGGAGATACGCGGCTATCTCATTGAGATACGATAGAAATTCGTGGCTTAGCCTGGAAACGTTGACATAAAATTGTTGCATTGTTGCACTGCAACAATACAACATTCCGGATGACGCAAAATTGTTGCAGTAAAAATAGGTAAAAATCGTATAATACTAAGAATCAACAACTTAAGAATTAAGGTAGTATTGTTGCAGTGAAACAATGCAACAAATACTGTCAACCTTTAGGACTACTGCTCCACATTTTTTCACTTTTCTTTTGACTAGTCGAAATCTTTTTCGTAACTTTGCAAAGAGTAAAACGAGAATATGGCTTAAATGAACATTTGAGTCTATAACATTTGACGAGACTGATTAACCTAAAATGGAAGTGATGAAGATGAAAGATGCGAAACAGGTTCTAAAGGAATATTTTGGGTATGATTCATTCCGCCCGATGCAGGAGGAAATCATACAGCATACCATCAATGGTGGTGATTCGCTGGTATTGATGCCTACAGGTGGTGGAAAGTCCTTGTGTTTTCAGATGGCAGCACTAATGATGGATGGAATCGTTGTCGTTGTTTCACCGCTAATTTCTTTGATGAAGGACCAGGTGGGCAGTCTGCGGGCAAATGGCATTTCTGCAGAGGCTTTGAATAGCAGTAATGATGAGGGACTGAATAATAACATCCTGGAATGCTGTATAGCTGGACAGGTTAAACTGCTTTATATTTCTCCTGAGCGCTTGGTTGGTGGTACGATGCATCTGTTACAAGGAGCCAACGTTTCGCTCATTGCCATTGATGAGGCTCATTGTATCTCGACTTGGGGCCATGATTTCCGTCCGGAATATACTCAATTGGGGCAGTTACGTCAATTGTTTCCGAAGGCTCCAATTATGGCACTCACCGCTACTGCCGACAAGATTACGAAACAGGACATACTTGCTCAGCTTCATATAGAAAATGGACAGACGTTTATCGGTTCTTTTGATCGTCCCAACCTAAGTCTTGATGTGAGGCGAGGCTATTCGGCACGTGAAAAACTACGTTCCATCATGGATTTGATCAAAAGACATGCAGGCGAAAGCGGTATTATCTATTGTCTAGCAAGGAAGACAACAGAAGATTTGGCAGAGAAGTTAAAGAAAGAGGGAGTTTCTGTTGGCGTGTATCATGCAGGACTACCTAATTCGGAACGCAATCAGGTACAGGATGATTTCGTTGCCGACAAAATACAAGCTATTTGTGCTACTATTGCTTTCGGAATGGGTATTGACAAAAGCAATATCCGTTTTATCGCTCACTATAACCTGCCTAAGAGTATTGAGAGCTTCTATCAGGAAATCGGTCGTGGCGGACGTGACGGACTGCCTTGCGAGACCATCCTTTATTATAATCTAGGAGATATTATTACTCTACGTAGGTTTGTGGACGAGAGCGGTCAGAGGGAGATTAACTTAGAGAAATTGCAACGTATGCAAGAGTATGCAGAGGCACAAGTCTGCCGTCGACGCATCCTCCTTAACTACTTTGGAGAAATTAGCGACAGAAGTTGTGGTAACTGTGATGTCTGTCACACGCCACCTCAAGTATTTGATGGCACCATCATCGCCCAAAAAGCTCTTTCTGCCATCATGCGTACAAACGAGTCAATAGGATTAACTGTTGCTATTGACATTCTTCGTGGCAATATGTCTGCAGAGGTCGTTGCTCACAATTATAATCAGCTGAAGACCTTTGCCGCTGGACGTGATATTCCTCATCGCGATTGGCACGACTACTTGCTTCAATTGTTGCAGATGGGATTTGTTGAGATAGCCTATAACGAGGACCGTCACATACATGTCACACCTCTTGGTAAAGAAGTGCTAAAAGGGCAAAGAGCTGTTCAGTTGGCAATGATTAATCGAGAGGATTTAAGTGTAAAAGCTCGTCGGAAGAGGTTGCAGGAAGAACAGAAGAATGCACGTGTTATAGTAGGACGTGACGAGAATAAAGAACTCTTTGACAAACTGCGGCAAGTTCGTAAACGTATAGCTGATGAAAATCATTGGCCTGCATATGTTGTGATGTCCGATCGTTCGCTACATGCTCTTGCTATAGAACGCCCAACAACGCTCCAGGCTTTTGGCAACGTATTCGGAATAGGTGAACATAAGCGTGATACCTACGGATTAGAATTTTTAGCGGTAATTAGAGAGGACGTCACAGATAAAGAAGAATTGCCTTTCCCTGATGCAGGCAATAGTACAAAGGAAATCGCCTGTCTCATGAATCGTAATACTGGTGGTATTAGATCTCGTATCAAGAAAATGAAGCTTGAAAAGGCATCTGAAACAACACAGAAAACGCTCAAACTACTTGACACTGGACTGACTCCATCGCAAATCGCTGCAAAACGGAAACTTACAGAATCAACAGTATATAATCACATAGAAGAGTTTGTGGGGAAGGGTGTCTTGGATGCTTCCGACTTCGTCTCAAATACGAAGTACAACAGAATCAAGGATGCCATTCAGACTGTCCAATTTGGGAAATTGTCTGAGATTAAAGCTAAATGTGGTGAAGATATTTCGTATGCTGAAATAAAAATTGTTCTCGCAGACTTGCAACGAAAGAAAGGTTCAGTCAGACAACCTTATGAAGATGTTACATATACTAAATCTAGCAAAAAAATCTTATCCTGCAATTGTCGGGTTGTTCTTGCTCAATTGGGCTATTTCCTTGACTTAAATGGAGAATTCATAAAATTGGGTGATATTGCCAAGGGATTTAGTAATGAGGACGGCGACATATTTATTAAAAAGCCTAAGAATGAATTAGGTTACAGAATATTTCATGAAACGGATGACGATATCCATTTAATTGGATATATCCTCGAAAAAAAGAATACAATTGTTTTTACATCACCAAATAACGATACCAAGATTATTAATGTGTCTGACAAGTGATATGTTCCGGTCAGAAATCCTTAAAGATTATTTCTCGTTGACGAATTAAACGAGGAATTGTTTGGATATGTCGGATAAAGTTTTTATCTTTGCTGACAAAAACATTAAGAACAATGGCAAGATTTAAGAGAATTCTACTGAAACTGTCGGGCGAGAGCCTGATGGGGGCACAGGGCTACGGCATCGACCCTGAGCGTTTGAGCGACTATGCTCGCCAGATTAAGGAAATTAGTGAGATGGGGGTGCAGATAGGCATCGTCATCGGTGGTGGTAACATTTTCCGCGGACTCAGTGGCTCGCAGAAGGGCTTCGACCGCGTGAAGGGCGACCAGATGGGCATGTGTGCTACGGTCATCAACTCGCTGGCGCTCTCGTCGGCATTAGGTGCTGTGGGCGTTAAGAACAAGGTGCTGACGGCCATCCGCATGGAGCCCATCGGCGAGTTCTACACGAAGTGGAAGGCTATCGAGGCTATGGAGCAGGGTTATGTCTGCATCTTCTCGGCTGGCACGGGCTCACCTTACTTCACTACCGATACGGGCTCCTCGCTGCGTGGCATCGAGATTGAGGCCGACGTGATGCTGAAAGGTACGCGTGTGGATGGCGTCTATACCGCCGACCCCGAGAAGGATCCTACGGCAACGAAGTTCGAGGAGATAACATATAAAGAGGTACTCGCGCGAGGACTGAAGGTGATGGATCTGACGGCCATCTGCATGTGTCAGGATAATAACCTGCCCATCTACGTGTTCAATATGGACGTCGTGGGAAATCTGAAGAAGGTCATGGATGGCGAAAAAATTGGTACGTTGGTCTATACGGCTAACAGCTAATAGCCGACAGCCATTACACTTCTTCAAACTCGACGTATTCGCCTTCGCTGTCGTCGAAGATTTTCTTCTCCTTGGAAGCCGTGTTTCCCGTCGGCTGGCGTTCGTCGATAATCGTCACACTATCACTGCTCGTCGTATCACGGCGGGCAGTTTCTTTTTCTGCCTTTCCCTTTTTTTCGTTCTTCCCCTCACCGGCTCTTTTGAAGTAATCAGCGCCGAAATTGGGCTTCTCCTCCTTGCGGTAGTACTTCTGCGACGTGCGACGGAAATATTCTTCCTCCTTGGCTGCTTTGCGTGCTGCACGTTCAGCCGCTTTCTGTTCGTTTGAACGGAATATCTTCATCTTGCGGATGCGGTCGTGGAACAAGATGAGCAGCACGATAACGATGAATAGAACAATAAGAAGCAGGATTTTCATAACAATAGGTGATGGGGGTTAGGCGCTTGTCGATTGCCGATGGGTGGTGACAATCGAGAGAAGGATGTACCACGCAATGATGGCGGCGATGCCGGCAACGCCAAGCAATAGCAGCAGGGGAATGCAGGTAAGGATAAAGATGTACTTCACCTCGTTGCCCTTCCAACCCCATGTCTTGAACTTCAGGGCGAACATGGGTATCTCGCTCACCAGCAGGTAACAGCTGATGGGAATGAGCGCCAATATGACGTAAAGCCAGAAGTCGGGAATCGCGTAAGGCTCAGACCACATCTGATAATCGAGTCTCCATATCAGCGCACCCCAAAACAGGGCATTGGCCGGCGTAGGCAGTCCGATAAATCCTAAAGCCTGACGCTCGTCGAGGTTGAACTTCGCCAGGCGTAGGGCCGAGAAGGCGGCAATGAAAAACGCCAGAAAGGGAACAAACGGCAGGTGGATGTGAAACGAGTTCAGAAAGCTGAACACGATAGCCGAAGGCGCAAAGCCGAAGGTGATGTCGTCGGCCAGTGAGTCGAGCTCCTTGCCGATAGGCGACGAGACGTGTAGCAAGCGAGCCGTCATACCGTCGAAGAAATCGAAGACGGCACCGATGATGATGAACAGCAGTGCCAGACGGTAGTCGCCCTGGAACGCCCAATAGGTGGCAATGCAGCCTGAAATTAGGTTCAGGCACGTAATGGTATTTGGAATATGCTTCTTCATGCCAGTTTTGCAATAACTGTCTGGTCGCCCGTAGTGGGCTGTCCGATGGTGACGCAGGCCTTAGCCGTCAGCGGCAGGAAGACATCTACGCGCGAACCTAATTTAATAAAGCCCATGTGCTCGTCGATGTAACATTCCTCGTCGGGCTTGGCATAGGTGACGATGCGGCGAGCCATAGCACCGGCAATCTGACGCACCAGAATATCCTCGCCCTCGGGCGTGGTAATCATGATGTCGGCGTGCTCGTTCTCTTCGCTGGCCTTCGGCAGCCAAGCCTTATGATAGTTGCCGTCCTGATGGTGCACGAACTTGACGCGACCATCAACGGGGAACCAGTTGGCGTGTACGTTCAGCGGACTCATGAAGATGCTGATCATGAGACGCTTGTCGTGAAAATATTCGTTCTCCTCTGCCTCCTCGACAACGACAATCTTGCCATCGGCAGGAGCTACCACCAACTTGTCGGTATCGCCATTGAAATAGCGGATAGGACAGCGGTAGAAGTTCAAGGCCATAAGCCATGCTGATACCAGCACGACGCTGACGATGATGCAGGGTAGGGGTGAGCTGAAGGCATACCATAAACCTGTGCCAATGGCTGCAACGGCAATGGCACTATACAGCAGTTCGCTGGTGCCTTCACGGTGTATTCTGATTTTCTTTAGTTTCTTAATTCTTTCTCCCATGGTTAGTTTGTTGCTATTGTGATGCAAAGGTACGAAATAATTCTTAATTATTAATTCATAATCTGTATTTTTTTTGGTTTTCTCAACTTTTAGGTGTAACTTCGCAGCAGAAATTACGATATAAGCATGGAAGACTTCATACACTTACACGTACATACCTATTATTCTATACTCGACGGACAGTCGAAGATATCGAAGCTGGTGGACAAGGCCATCGGCAACGGCATGAAGGGCATGGCCATTACCGACCACGGCGATATGTTCGGCATCAAGGAGTTCTTCGACTACTGCACTGGCGTCAACAAGGGGCGCAAGAAGGAAGGTCTGGAGCCCTTCAAGCCCATCTTCGGCTGCGAGATGTATGTGGCCAAGCATGGTCCGAAGGAGCAGAAGAACGGCAAGGAGGACCAGAGCGGTTACCACCTCATTGTGCTCGCGAAGAACTATCAGGGCTATAAAAACCTGATTAAGCTGGTGTCGCGCTCATGGACTGACGGCTTTTATATGCGTCCACGTACTGACCGTGCCGACTTGGAACGCTATCACGAGGGACTGATTGTATGCTCGGCCTGTCTGGCCGGTGAGGTGCCCCGTAAGGTCTATGCCGGCGATATGGCTGGTGCCCGTGAGGCCATTGAGTGGTACCGTAACCTGTTTGGTGAGGACTACTATCTGGAGCTGATGCGCCACGAGGTGAAGGACCCTGCACAACGTGCTAACCGCGAGGTGTATCCGCAGCAGGAGGCTGTCAACAAGGTGCTCATAGAGCTGGCCCGTGAGTATGGCATCAAACTGGTGTGCACGAACGACGTACACTTCGTGGACGAGGAGAACGCCGAAGCCCACGACCATCTGCTTTGTCTGTCAACAGGCAAGGACTTGGATGACCCTACGCGTATGCTCTATACAAAACAGGAATGGTTCAAGACGCGCGAGGAGATGAACGAAGTGTTCAGCGACGTGCCCGAAGCGCTCAGCAACACGCTGGAGATATTAGATAAGGTGGAGTTCTACTCGCTGGACCACGACCCCATCATGCCCTTCTTCCCCATCCCGGAGGAGTTTGGTACAGAGGAGGAGTGGCGCCAGAAGTTTACGGAAGAAGACCTGTACCGCGAGTTTACCTCTGACGAGAACGGCGAGAATCCGCTGCCGCCGGAGGAGGGCGAGAAGAAAATCAAGAAACTGGGTGGCTACGACAAGATATACCGTATTAAGTTCGAGGCCGACTACCTGGCCAAGCTGGCGTACGAAGGTGCCCACCGCCGCTACGGCGAGCAGCTGTCGAAAGAGGTGGAAGACCGCGTGCGCTTCGAGCTGCACATCATGAAGACGATGGGTTTCCCGGGCTACTTCCTCATTGTGCAGGACTTCATTAACTCGGCTCGTGACGAGCTCGACGTGATGGTGGGGCCGGGACGTGGCTCGGCTGCCGGAAGCGTGGTGGCCTACTGTCTGGGCATTACGAAGATTGACCCTCTGAAGTACGACTTGCTGTTCGAGCGTTTCCTGAACCCTGACCGTATCTCGCTGCCTGATATCGATACCGACTTCGACGATGACGGTCGTGGTCGTGTGCTGAAATGGGTGGAGGACAAGTATGGCCACGAGAACTGCGCCCATATCATCACCTATGCCTCGATGGCTACGAAGAACAGTATCAAGGACGTGGCGCGTGTGGAGAAACTGCCGCTGGCCATCTCGAATGCCCTGTGTAAAGCCATTCCCGACCGCCTGCCCGATGTCGATGGCAAGACACCGAAGATGAACCTCACCAACGCCATCAAGGCCGTGCCGGAACTGCGCGATGCCGAGGCTTCGAGTGACCCCGTGTTGGCCAATACCATCAAATACGCCAAGATGCTCGAAGGTACCGTCCGTGGTACAGGTATCCACGCCTGTGGCTTCATCATCTGTCGCGACCCTATCAGCGACTGGGTACCTGTCAGTACTGCCGATGACCCCGACTTCAAGGACACGAAGACCAACTGTACGCAGTACGACGGTCACGTCATCGAATCGACGGGACTTATCAAGATGGACTTCCTGGGACTGAAGACGTTGTCGGAGTTGAAGGAGGCCTGCGCCAACATCAAGCTGACACGCGGCATCGACGTCGACCTCGACACCATACCCATCGACGACCCCAAGACTTACGAGCTGTATCAGCAGGGACGTACCGTCGGCACGTTCCAGTTTGAGTCGGCTGGTATGCAGAAATACCTGCGTGAGCTGAAGCCCACCGTCTTTGAGGATCTCATCGCCATGAACGCCCTCTATCGTCCGGGACCTATGAGCTATATTCCGCAGTTCATCCGTCGTAAGCACGGCGAGGAGCCCATTTCCTACGACATCCCTGTGATGGAGAAATACCTGAAGGATACCTATGGCATCACCGTCTATCAGGAGCAGGTGATGTTGCTCAGTCGATTGCTGGCCGACTTCACCCGTGGCGAGAGCGATGCACTGCGTAAGGCGATGGGTAAGAAGAAGAAGGACATCGTCGACGCCATGAAGCCGAAGTTCATTGAGGGCGGTAAGAAGAATGGCCACGACCCGAAGGTGCTCGACAAGATATGGGGCGACTGGGAGGCTTTCGCCAGTTACGCTTTCAACAAGTCGCATGCTGCCTGCTATTCGTGGGTGGCCTACCAGACGGCCTACCTGAAGGCTAACTACCCGGCTGAGTTCATGGCTGCCATTATGTCACGACGCCGCGATCAGATAACGGAAATCACGAAGTTGATGGACGAGTGTAAGCAGATGGGTATCGCTACGCTAGGCCCTGATGTCAATGAGTCGTACCAGAAGTTCGGTGTGAACCAGAAGGGCGAGATACGTTTCGGACTGGCAGCCATCAAGGGTTTGGGCGATGCTGCAGCTATCGCCATCATTGACGAGCGTACGCAGAACGGTCCTTACAAGTCAATTTTCGATTTCGCTCAGCGCGTCAGCTTTGCCAATGTCAACCGCAAGGCTTACGAGTCGTTGGCACTGAGTGGCGGTTTCGACAGTTTTGGCATCCGTCGCGAGGAGTTCTTCGCCACCAACTCGAAAGGTGAGATGTTCCTTGACACCCTGGTGCGTTACGGACAGTTATACCAGCAGGAGAAGCAACAGGCGCAGAACTCGTTGTTCGGTGGCTTCGATGATGGCGTTGAGATTGCCACACCGCCCATTCCCAAGACTGATGAGCGTTGGAGTGACATTGAACGTCTGAACAAGGAGCGTGACCTCGTGGGCATCTATCTCTCGGCACATCCGCTGGACGAATATAGGATTGTGCTCGATAACCTGTGTAATACACGCTGTCAGGAACTGGCCGATGTCGATTCTTTGTCCGATAGAGATCCCGTCGTGTTGGGAGGTATTGTCACTGGCGTACGCACAGGCTTCACCAAGACAGGTAAGACCTTTGGCATCGTTACCCTTGAGGACTTTGAAGGCTCTGGCGAGTTGCCACTCTTTGGCGAGGAGTGGGCCAAGCACTCGGGATTCTTCACCATCGGTGCCTCTGTCTATGTGACAGGCAAGATAGAGCCGCGCTGGAAGTATAACGAGAACAGCCCGAAAGACCTGAGAGTGTCCAGCGTGGACTTCCTGCAGACCATCAAGGACAGGGCTATTGACCGTATCACCATCCAACTGACCACCGATATGCTGAATGAACAGACAGTAGCCGAGTTGAGCGAGATTATCAGCGAGCATCCTGGTAAAACCAAGCTCTTCTTCCAGCTGCGCGATTCACAGGGTAAACATCATGTGCTCATGGAGTCGAAGAACCGATGTGTTGATGTGCGTTATGCCCTGATAAACTACATCGAACAGAATGACGGGTTGGACTATAAGATTAATTAAGAGGTGAGAGGTGAGAGGAGAGAAATAGTTGGCACGATATTTGCTCGCAAAACGATAACTAACTAAAAGAAAAAGAATTATGGAAGTACAAATCACAAAAGAAAACTTCGAGAGTCTGAAGAATGGCGCACAGCCGTTAGTAGTTGATTTCTGGGCTACATGGTGCGGTCCCTGCCGTATGATTGCTCCCATTGTTGCTGAACTGGCACAGGAGTATGACGGCAAGCTGGTCGTAGGCAAGTGTGATGTCGAGGAGAACGACGAACTGGCAGAGGAGTTCGGCATCCGTAACATCCCCACAATCCTCTTCTTTAAGAATGGCGAGGTCGTTGATAAGCTCGTAGGCGCTGTCAGCAAGGCTAAGCTCGACGAGAAATTCCAGGCACTGCTTTGATGAATTGACAAAGGTATGGCAGGCATTGACGAAGAAATCATGATGGACGAGGCGGAGAATCGCCGGGAGTTGGCCTATATCCGCGAGCGATTGCCTCAGGACATGAAGCCTCACTTCAGCGACGACGACCTGTTCTACTTCATGGATGCCATCGTTGACTATTACTACACGAGTGGTATTCTGGAGTCGACCGACGATGAAATAGACATTGACCTGCAACAGGTGGCAGATGCCGTTACTGTGCAGGCCAAGAAGGATGGACAGGGAACATTCGACCCTGCCGAGGTCGTCTATGTCGTTGAGGCCGATCTGGACTTTCAAGAGGAGTCCCTGTAACAAAGAAAGGAGCCGCTATCTCAGATAACGGCTCCTTTACTTTTGGTCGGGATTACTGGACTCGAACCAGCGACCTCGCGCCCCCCAGACGTGTGCGCTACCAACTGCGCTAAATCCCGATCCTTTTGCTTGGCAACTGACCATAGGTCTGAATTGCGGGTGCAAAGTTACACACTTTCCATGATATTTGCAAATTTTAGGGCAACTTTTTTTGCTTTGCGCCCGACTTTTCGTATCTTTGCACCAAAAATAAGGAGAAATAAATGAATAAACTACATATTACGGCGCCGGAACGATTAAAAGTGGACGTTTCGTTGCCTGCGTCGAAGAGTATTTCCAACCGCGCACTTATTATTTATTCGTTGGCAGGAGGCAGTATTCTGCCTCAGAACCTGAGCGATTGCGACGATACCTCGGTCATGATTAATGCTCTGCGCGACATGCCTGAGATTATCGATATCAAGGCAGCCGGTACGGCCATGCGTTTTATGACCGCCTACCTCAGTGTAATGAAAGGTACGCACGTGTTGACAGGAACGGAACGCATGAAGCATCGCCCCATCGGAATCTTGGTGGATGCACTGCGCCATTTGGGAGCTGATATCAGTTATGTGGGTGAGGAGGGCTATCCTCCGCTACGCATTACCGGTCAGTCTCTGCGTGGTGGTGAGTTGGTGTTGCCTGGTAACGTTAGCTCTCAATACATATCAGCTTTGCTGATGATTGGTCCTGCTCTGAAGGACGGTCTGACGCTGAAGTTGCAGGGTGATGTGATTTCGCGTCCTTATATTGATTTGACTCTGTGGATGATGCGTGAGTTTGGCGCAGATGTGGAGTGGACGGGTGCCGATACCATTAAGGTGAAGGCTCAGCCTTATGTGGCACGCGAGTACTTTATTGAGAACGACTGGAGTGGTGCCAGCTATTGGTATGAGATGGTGGCGCTGAGTCAGGACAAGGAGGCCGAGGTGCGTCTGTCGGGACTGATGGACGGTTCGAAACAAGGTGACTCCAGTGTGCGCTATATCTTCTCGCTCTTAGGTGTGAAGACCATCTTCGAGACCAAGGAAGAGGGAGTGCCGCAGATGGTGACACTGCGTAAGAGCGGTCGTCGCGTACCTCGTTTGGAGTACGACTTCGTGAACTCTCCCGATTTGGCACAAACATTTGTTGTGGCCTGTGCCATGATGGGGGTGAAGTTCCATTTCAGGGGACTGCGTACGCTGAAGATCAAGGAGACCGACCGCATAGAGGCGTTGAAGGCGGAGATGAAGAAACTCGGCTTCGTTATACACGACAAGAACGATAGCGAGCTCTTCTGGGATGGCGAACGCTGTGAGCCTGCTGCCGATATGTCTATCGATACTTATGAGGATCATCGTATGGCTTTGGCCTTTGCACCGATAGCATTGGTTCAGTCTGTTACAATCAATAATCCGGAGGTGGTCACCAAGTCATATCCCAGTTTCTGGACTGATATGGAGACTGCAGGGTTTGAGATAGGGAAGTAAGGAGAGAAGGAGTAAGGAGAAAAGGAGTAAGGAGAGAATGAGTTTCGCACTAGTCTGTATCGTCGCCCTTGTGGCACTGGGCATTGTGGCCGCCATAGCCTCTCGTTTACAGGGTGGCAGCGACGAGGTGCAACAGGTTCATGACTGCGCCTCGTGCAGTGCTGTTGCCTCCGGAGAGTGCAAGATAGGCTGTCTGTTGGAAGAGAAAAAACGCCAGAAAGGCAATAAAAAGGACGATGAGTGAGTTATGTAATATAGTATGCGCAGGCTCACGTACATATTATATATAGTGACCGTTGTCGGACTGATGACGGGCTGCTCAACGCATAAGAACACGGCTCAGAGCCGCTTTTGGCAGTCGTTTACTGCTAAATACAATACCTATTACAATGGCAGCCTTGCCTTCATCGATGGCAATCTGGAGAAGGAGAAGAGCAACAAGGATAACTACACTGAGCGGTTGCCCTTGTATCCTGTCAGCAACAAACAAAGCCGTGAGATAGGCAGGGGTAACTACGACCGCGCCATTGAGAAGATGGAGAAGACCATCAAACAGCACTCTATCAAGGCTCGTCCTGAGTGGAACAAAAGTCGCCGCAAGACGGCCAAGGATCGTGAATGGCTGGGACGCAAGGAGTATAACCCGTTTCTGTGGAAAGCATGGATGATGCTGGGCAAAGCACAATTCCAGAAGGCCGCTTTCGATGAGGCTGCAGCCACTTTCGCCTATGTCAGCCGTTTGTATCAGACACAGCCCATGCAGAATTCGTTGGCCCGTGCGTGGCTGGCTAAGTGCTATACAGAATTAGACTGGCTCTATGATGCCGAAGACGTTATCCGCAACATGAGCCGTGACTCTATACACTACCGTTCTGTTCGTGACTGGGATGCTACCTATGCCAACTATTACCTGCGGACGGGAGAACTGGAGAAAGCAGCGCCCTATCTGCGACGGGTTATCAAGAGTGAACGACGTAATACCCAAAAAGCTCGCCTGTGGTATATCATGGGACAGGTGGAGACCGCTCTTGGACATCGTGATGCCGCCTATAAGGCCTATGGCCATACTGTACGCCTGAATCCGCCTTATGAGTTGGTGTTCAATGCCCGCATTGCGCAGACTGAGGTGATGGGCGAGAGCAATGCCCGTGGTATGATTAGCAAGCTGAAGCGTATGGCGGCTAACGATAACAACAAGGACTATTTGGATCAGGTGTATTATGCTATTGGTAATATCTATCTGGCACAGAAAGATACGCTGAAAGCCATTGGTGCCTATGAGAAGGGCAACGAAAAGGCCACCCGCTCGGGTATTGAGCATGGTGTGCTGTTGCTTCATTTAGGCGACCTCTACTGGACTCTTGAGAAATATAATGATGCCCAGCGTTGCTACGGTGCTGCCATCGGCATGTTAGACAAGGACCGTCCTGACTATGAGGAGCTGTCGCAGCGCTCTAAAGTGCTCGATGAACTGGTTCCATATACTGATGCTGTCCATCTGCAGGACTCGTTGCAGCAGTTGGCTAAAATGGATGAAAAAGACCGTAATGCCGCCATCGACCGTGTCATCGAGGCTCTGAAAAAGAAAGAGAAGGAGGAACGCGACAAGGCTCAGGAGGCCGAGGTTGAAAAACAGTTGCAACAGCGCGGTACTGCCGGTAACCGTAACAATGTCAATACCCCACAGCGCCAGACGCCCCAGATGGGTGGTAACAATGGGCAGTGGTACTTCTATAACCAGCAGGCCATCACACAGGGTAAGCAGGCTTTCCAGCGACAGTGGGGCAAGCGCGAAAACGTTGATGACTGGCAGCGAGTGAACCAGACGGTGGTGGGGAACCTGGCGATGCAGGAGAATTCGAATAATCAGGATAATCCGGAAATTTCGGATAGTACTGCCGTTGGCAGTGAAATTGCCGACAGCCTGACCAATGCTTCTGAGATAGCCATCGACGACAGCGCTGCCAACGACCCTCACAAGCGCGACTATTACTTGGTACAGATTCCTTTTACGGAGGAGCAGGTAGCCGAGAGCGATAATATCATTAAGGACGGATTGTTCCATGCCGGCGTTATCTTCAAGGACAAACTTGAAAACATGAAACTGGCAGAGAAACAGTTGCTGAGGCTGGCGAATAACTATGCCGATTTCGAGAAGATGGACGAGGTGTGGTACCATCTCTATCTGCTCTACGCACGTTTGGGTAAGACCGAGACAGCCGATAATTGTTTGAGTCATCTGACGGCAGAACATCCGGAAAGTCAATGGACCATTCTGCTTAGTGATCCCTATTTCGAGGAAAATGCCCGTTTTGGTCAGCATATCGAGGACTCTCTCTATGCGGCTACCTATGAGGCATTCAAGGCTGACCGCTACGAAGAGGTAAAAGGTAATGCCCATGTTTCTGCCGACCGTTTCCCGTTGGGCGAGAATCGTCCGAAGTTCCTTTTCGTTCATGGCCTGAGCTTGCTCAATGAGGGCGATGCCAAAGGCTGTCTGACACAGATGAAGGAAGTCGTGGAGAAGTACCCGAAGAGTGAGGTGACGGAGATGGCCGGTATGATTGTGAAAGGTGTGCAGGCTGGTCGTCCGCTGCATGGAGGCAAGTTCGATTTGGGTGATGTGTGGTCACGACGCGATGTCGCTTTGGCTGCAGATTCTGCCACTACCGACACATTGTCGGCAGAGCGTAACACAGACTTCCTCTTTATCATTGCCTACGAGGCTGACTCCGTCAATGAGAACCAGCTGCTCTTCGAGATGGCGCGCTATAACTTTACCAACTTCATGGTGCGTAATTTCGAACTTGATATCGAGAAAGAGGGCTATGTCCACCGAATGCTTGTCAGTGGCTTCATGAACTACGACGAGGCTTTGCAGTATGCCCGCCGTCTGCATGGTGACGATGCTATGCGACCTCATCTGCGTCATACACGCAGTCTCATTATCAGCCAGCAGAATCTGAAACTTATTGGTACACACTTCAGCTACAACGACTACGATGACTTCTACGAGAAGACATTCGCACCGCTCAACATCAGCGATGAACAGTTGCTGACCATACCTGGGCAGGTGACTCCGATAGATCCGGAAGATATTCCGGAAAATGTGGAACAACCAGACGAGTCGGATGAGCAGGACTATCCTGATTTCGATGATGACCTCTTTTAATATGATAACAGTATGACCAATGGACTATTACTTTGGGTTGACGATGAGATTGAACAGCTGAGGGCTCACCTGCTGTTCCTCGAGAAGAAAGGCTATGAGGTGGTGACGGTCAGCAATGGTACCGATGCCATCGAGGAGTGCCAGGAACGGTCGTTCGACCTTGTGCTGCTTGACGAGCAGATGCCTGGACTTAGTGGTCTGGAGACCTTGCAGCGCATCAAGGAGCTGCAGCCGGCTTTGCCAGTGGTCATGGTGACCAAGAGCGAGGAGGAGAATATCATGGAGCAGGCCATCGGTCAGAAGATTGCCGATTACCTCATCAAGCCCGTGAACCCCAACCAGATACTGCTGACGCTGAAGAAGAACATCCATCGTCGTGAGATTGAGACGGAGGTCACGCAGAGCCAGTACCAACTGCAGTTCCAGCAGATTGCCATGCAGATTATGGACTGTCGGACGTGGCAGGACTGGACGGACGTCTATCGCAAGCTCGTGCACTGGGAACTGCAGCTCAGTGCTACCGACTCGCAGATGACCGATATGCTGCGTCATCAAAAGGAGGAGGCTAACCTGGACTTCGCCAAGTTTGTTAAGAAGAACTATTTGGACTGGGTGGCATCGCTGTCGCCGACGGCTCCTGATATGGAACGTCCGATGCTGTCGCCAGAGGTGTTCAAGAAGAAAGTGTTCCCCTTGTTGTCGGCTGGCGAGAAGGTGTTCCTCGTGGTGCTCGATAATTTCCGCTACGACCAGTGGCGCATGCTGGCGCAGGAGATTGGCGACCTTTTCGATATCGACGAAGATCTCTATTATGCCATCCTGCCTACAGCCACGCAGTATGCCCGCAATGCCATCTTCTCAGGATTGATGCCCAATAAGATTGCCGAGATGTTCCCTGACCTGTGGGTTGATGAAGATGAGGAGGAGGGCAAGAACCTGAACGAGGCTCCCCTTATACAGACGCAATTGGAACGATATCGTCGTCATGAGACGTTCTCTTATCATAAGGTGAACACGTCGCAGGAGGCCGACCGCCTGATGCAGCAACTAGGACAGTTGAGGAAAAACGATCTCAACGTGGTCGTCTTCAACTTC
>Ga0265299_10000814_pt1 | contig 37660 bp, 70 predicted proteins | sample AusTroGonzalo_MG_4_FD_193485 | JGI IMG/M metagenome (GOLD analysis project Ga0265299, IMG submission 193485) | Bovine rumen microbial communities from tropical cattle in Woodstock, Queensland, Australia - Gonzalo_02 | ecosystem: Host-associated > Mammals > Digestive system > Stomach > Rumen ... | reverse complement strand
ATGCAAAAAAATATTATGAAGAACACAAAGAAGAAAGAAAAATACAAATGAAAGAATATTCAAAAAAACTAAGGCTAGAAAATAATATAAAGAAAAAAGATTATATAGAAAAATTAGCTAAAAAAATTTACGACAAAAAAACATTGTCAAAAAATATAAAAATATAATAGATAATGCTATAAATTATGTTGAAGACAAAGGTAGATTAAAATATAAACCTAATGAATTAATAAAAATATTAAAAGGTGAGATTAATTATGAATAATGTAGTAATATTAATGGGTGTTATATGTAGAAATATAGATTTAAAAGAAACTAGCACAGGTAAAAAGACATGTAATGTAACACTTGCAATAACAAGAAATTATAAAAATAATAATGGTGAATATGAAAGTGATTTTGTTACTTGTAAAGCGTTTGGGCAAAAAGCTGAATTGCTATCAAGTTATTGTAAAAAAGGAGATACAATAGGAATAAAAGGAAACATATTAACTGGTAGTTATGAAAAAGATGGCAAAAAAGTTTATTTTCAAGATATATTAGTTCAAGATATAAATTTTATAAAGCAAGGCAAACAAGAAATAAAAATTGAACAAAAAGAAAAACCTAAAAAAGATGTATACGAAGAATTTGGAAAAGAAATAACTGAAATGGATTTACCATTTTAAAAGAAAGAAGGTAAATAAAATGATGAACCAAGTAATATTAGTAGGAAGATTAGTTAATGATATTAATGCAGAAAACAAAAATGAAGTTAATATAACTTTAGCTTGTCCAAGACAATATAAAAATACAGAAGGAATATATGAAACTGATTTTATACCATGTAAACTGTGGACCAATATAGCACAAAATTCTGCTGAATATTTGACAAAAGGTGATTTAGTAGGTGTTAAAGGAAGAATACAATCAAAAGATGATAATATAATGATAGTAGCTGAAAAGTTGACGTTTTTATCATCAAAAAAACAAGAAGTGTAAAAAACTTCTTTTTTTTATAAAAAACTATTTATTTTTTAAGTAATATATATTATAATTGTTTTATAGGATACATTATGTGTTCTAAAAAAGGAAAAGAGATATTAAAAAGTAAGGACAAGTAAAGGAGTAATCCTATTAATAAACTTTTTTTAATATCTCATAGGTAAATTATATCATAGAAAGGAGGAAAAGACAATGGCTTGTAGAAAGTTATATATGTTTAGACAAGATGTAGATAAATGGATATTATTAGAAGGTAGAGCGCAAAAATATATTGCTGAAGAAATTGGAATATCAAAATACTATCTAAATAATGTTATAAAAAGAAGACAATTATGTACAAAAGTTGTGGCTTATGCAATAACAAAATGTGTAAGCAAAGATAAAAAAATAGAAGATTTATTTATAATAAAGGAGAAATAAATATGACTACTAAAGAAGAAGTATTAAATCAAATCGAAAACATTAATAAAATAATTGAAGAAAATTTAGAAATAACATTAACAGATGAAGGGAAAAAATATTTTTTAAGATTATTAAAAAAACATTCTTATGAAGATATAGTTCAAACAATAAATATATGTATAAATAATTATTATGTATTAGGTGATGATGAAACAAGAGATGAAGTATTAAAAAATATTGAAGGTGTTTTATATAATGTAGAATTTCAAAAAGAAAAGCCGGAACTTGCTGATATTAATTATTTACTAAAAATAGCAAAAAATAAATTTGATTTAAGAGGTTTATATTACAAAAATATTAAAGAAATATTAATGAATAACTATACAAATGATGAATTTCAAGATATTAAAGATATATTTTGCAATTATAGTGGATATACTCCATTAAAAAATCAATTGGAGTTATATTATGGCAAGGAGTAAAAAAAGAAAAAAATTTAGAGATTTTGAAAGTTCTGCAATAATAGAAGATTTTAAAGAACAATATATATCATTAACAAGAAGTATGCTAATTAATGAAAAATGGCTTAATTTAAAATATTCTTCACAAGTTATATATATACAAATGAAATTATGGGCAAGAGGAAAACAAGAGTTTAAATATTCTTATTCACTAGCAGAAAACATATTAGGAAGTACAAGAACAATAAAAAGTTCAATAGAAGAATTAATAGATAATGGATTTATAGAAATAGTAAAATGTTCTAAAAGACCAGGAATAGGAACTATATATAAATTTTCAAATAATTGGTATATGTGCAATAAAAATAAATGATATAATATGGTTATATAGTATTGTCTTTAAAAATTAAAGTGGTTTTAACGCAAAGTATATTATTGTTTTTAAAAATTAAAGTAGTTTTAAAAAATATTAAAATTTTGCTTATTATTGTCTTTAAAAAGTAAAGTGCTACTACTTTAAAAATTAAAGTCAGGAAAAATTAAAAGGAGGAAAAATGTTTGACAAATTACAAGAAATATTAAAAAGAACAATCAATGGATATGAAGCAGAGAAATTAATGAAATGGATAGATAACAAAATATATACTGAAGAAGAAATAATAAATGCTTATGAATATTGTCAAGTAAAGACAATAAACTATATATCAAAATATTTAGAGAATAACAAAACAAATATAAAACCTAATTGGTTAGATAAAGAAATTGTTTATGAAGAATTAACACCAAAAGAATTATTAGAAATGAAAAATTTGATGAAAGAATTCTATCAAGACAATTAATATAGTTAAAAAACATAACATAAGTGTTGTATAACGAATGAAAATATAAAAATAATATAAATATATTAGAAAGGATAAAATGTTTCTTAAAACGTAAATAAATAGGCAAAATGAATAATGAAAAATGTATAATGAATAACAATCCACCAAAATGGTACAATTACAGATTTAAAGGTAGCCATAGACACGAGATATTTTTTGGTAGTAATAGGAAGAAAAGTATTGAAGATGGTTTAGTTGTATTTTTAGAACCTAGATTACATAATATGAGCAAAGAAGGCGTCCACTTTAATAAAAATTTTGACTTAGAATTAAAAAAAGTTGCACAAAAGACTTGGTGCGAGTATTATAACAAAACAAAAGACGATTTTATTCGTCGTTATGGAAGGAGTTATTTATGAAAGAAGATAGAAAAGAATATATGAAAAAATGGCAACAAGACAATAAAGAAAAAACAAGAGAAAACGCAAAAAAATGGTATTACAAAAATAAAGATAAAATTAAAGAGAAAAGAAATTCAAATGAGTATAAAGAAAAATACCGTGAATATAAGAGAAATTGGGCAAGAGAAAACAGAAAATCACAAAAAGAATTAATTAATATGTTACAATCTAAAATAGATAAAGCGTTAGAATATTGTAACAATAATATTGAATTTTGCGATAGATTAGTAGATATAATAGACATTTTACATGGTAAAGATAAAGGAGAATAATGCGATTAACTATAGAGCAATATAATCAAATAACAAGTAAAACAAAACAAAATAAATATCATAACAAAAAAGTATTATATGATAATAAAAAATTCGATAGTATTAAAGAAAAAAGATTTTATGAAAAACTTAAAATATTAGAAAGAGCTGGTATAATACAAGAACTTGAATTACAAAAGAAATTCGAGTTACAACCTAGTTTTACAGATAATACTGGTAAAAAACAAAGAGCAATAACATATATCGTAGATTTTTTCTATTATGAAAAAACACAAGAAATATATATAGCAGTAGATGTAAAAGGTTATGCTACTGATGTATACAAGATAAAAAAGAAAATGTTTATGTATCAATACCCAAACATAGTATTTAAAGAAATAAAATAAAGGAGGAAAAATGGAATATTATAAAATATACAAAATGGTAATAAAAGAAATTGGTAAAATAAAAAGCAAACAAGACAGATTTGACAATTTATATATATTAACTTGTATGTTGATTTATAATTTATCAAATGAAGGAAAGAATATAGACACGTTATTAAAAACATTTAAAGAATTTGATTATAATAAAAATTTTGGTATAGAAAGAGAGGAAACAAAAAAATGAATAATAATACAAGTAGTGAAGGAATTGGAATAATAGGAGTTTTACAGATTGTATTTATAGTATTAAAATTATGTAAAATAATTAATTGGGGTTGGTTATGGGTATTAAGTCCTTTATGGATAAGTACTATTGGATATTTATTAATAGTAATTATAATATATTTTATTTATAGAAAGTGAAGGGAAATAAGTATGAAAAAATATTTAATAACTTTAAATGGTTGTGATGATACGACTAGATGTGAAATTGAATTAACAAATGAACATTTTGAAATATTTATGCAAATAGCAAAAGAAATAAATAAACATAGTACTTATGGGTGTGAACCAAATATTTCTATTTATGATAATTATAGAAAAGATAATGATGGATACTTACATTATTGGGCTGAAGAATGTATTGATTTATTAGAAAATAAAGGAGAATAAGTATGAATTTAGAAAGTGTAGGAAAAAAATTTAAAGGAAAATGTGGAATATATGAATGTATTGCTTTTTCTGAAAAACCTTCAATAATAATGAAAAACTTAGACACAGGAGAAAAAATATCATTTACTATTGATAGTTTGTTAGCTAAAGATTTTGAAGAAATAATAGAAGAAGAAAAGAAAATAGATAATATAGCACGAATAGAAAGAAAACCAAAAAATATTGATAATGTTTATTTAAAAAATAAGTTAAATGAAATAATAGATTATCTTAAAAGTAAAGGTGAGTAATAATGGAAATTATAGATTGTGTAGAAAACTTTGAAAATTATTATAAATACAGTGTTAGTGATGAAGATAAAGAATGGTTTACAAAAGAAGAATTTAAGTATATATGGTTATGTGGGTTTTTTGCTGTTTTTTATGATTATGATTTAGAGTTAAAATGGGGGAAATTATTATACGAAACAATAATTGCTATTATAGAAAGAAAACAATCTGAATTAATTAATAAAAACTATGAAGAATATTTATTATGTTTAAATTTAATAGGAGAAGAAAATTTTAATTGGGGTAGTAGTATAAGATTTTGTTGGTTCGAAAATGATGAAATAGAAAATAAATATAAAAATTATTTAAAACAAATAGGTTATAAAGTAGGTGAGTAATAATGAACTTAAATGATTTTACAAGACCTAAATTTGGAATAAAAATAGGAAAATTAAGTAAAGGTGATTGGTCATTAGGATTATTTTTAAATCATAAATTATGGGAACATTGGCATAATGCTGATATTGTTGGTGTATCACACGAGATTTATATTTATATTTGTTTGTTCAAATATCATATTAGTATAGGTTTTATAGAAAAGTAGGTGAGTAATAATGAAAGATGAAATAAAAGAAATATTAGATTATTTAAAAAACAATACATTTATACCAGACGAAACAAAAAGAAAATATAAAATATTACATAGAGATGAAGTTAATAAATTATTAGATTACATAACTAATTTACAAGAAGTAGGAATTAATAAATATCAAACATTAAAAGATTTAGAGCAAGAAAATGAAAAATTAAAAAGAGAAGTAGCTAAATTACATATTATTCAAGAAGAATATGGCAGTCATATAGAAAACACTCATATTATAGACGACTATCAAAAAACATATTTTATGTCAAATAAATATTTAATAGAATTAAAAAATGGAAAATTTGTTGATATTAATGTCTTAAATGATGAATATGAAGATTACAAATCAAGATGTGATAAAGCTATAGAATATATAGAAAACATTGATAATTTAGTGTGTATTAATGTAGATAATTATATGACGGAAAAAGAAGGACGAATATTTATAGACGAGGAAGGTCAAGAAGATTTATTAAATATATTACAAGGAAGTGATAAATAAATATGTATGCAATAACTGGGTATTTATACAAAAAAGATAAATGTATATTACGTGGGATGTGGGAAGATTTAGAAATATTTGTTGAACAATTAAAAGAATGTAATAAAAAGTACGTTGATAGAAGGGAATTTAAAATAATATCCCCAAACGGAGAAATATTGAAACAATGGTTTAGGAAGTGATAAAGAGTGAATATAGAAGAAATAGTTGAATATTTAAAACACCACATACCAATTATTATTAAAGATGATAAAGGTTGGTGTAATGCAAATATCTTTTTAGAAAATGGAACTTTAGTTGTAAAGCCTGATTATGATTTAATTTTTGATGGGAAGTGATAGTAATGAGTAAAGAAGAAATACTAATTGCTATAAAAGAAATACAATGTAGGTATTCTTTACCAGCATTAGAAAGGAACTTTACTGATAAAGATTATGCTTGTAAACAATATGAAAAATTAGCAATACATTTAGCAAAACAACAAGAAGAAAAAGATAAAGAAATAGAAAGATTAAATAATATAATAAATGAATTAGAAAAAACATTAACTTTTGATAACGAATAGGTAAAGTCATATAATGTAGAACACCCAGAAAGAAGTGGTAAAATACCTAATTTTCCATCAGTATATTTAGATAAACTAAAAGAACTAAAAGGAGAATAGCAAAGAATAATTTGTATTTTCCTTTTTTTTATGATATAATTAATTCGGTGATAATATCACTCGCATTTTGTTTTAATTACAGTGTCACCGTGCTGTATATTAATTCAAAACCCCCTGAACAATAAGAATAGGCTTTATTTTTCATTTATTTACCTCCTATTCTTATTTTTTATTTGTTAAAATGATAAAAATATGATAGTATCTAATTAGGGTGTTGTACTATGAGTGAAATTATTATAATAATATTAATTGGAATTATATTTAGCACGTTATTTTTATGTGCTATTTTTTTATGTATTTTAGCTAGTCATAAAGAAGAAATTTGGGAAAAGATAATTTTTTCAAAAAAAGGAGAATAAAATGGATACGTTTGATTTTAGTGATTGTAAATTTATTAATAGCGAGATGAAATTTTATACTTATCAAGATTTTTGTAATAATTGTTACGCAATAAAAAGATTGTTTGATAAAAAATTAACAAGCAATAGTAGGATATTTTACAAATGGTATGTGTATAGTAACATTTATACTACTATGAACCAGAAAAACAAAATTTGGGATTTTTTAAATGATTATATAACAATAGAAGAATTATTAAAGAATTGGAGATAAAACAATGGATAAAGAAACAATAAATAAATTAAAATACTTAATAAATAAAAAAAAGACATTACAAGAAATGTGTGAAGCGTTAAATCTAAAAGATTATGAAATAATAGGCATAGTTGAATTAATGAAAGAACAAGGAGAATTAATTGATTATATAAATGGACAAATAGTTAAGTTAAAAAAACCAATAAAAAGTGAAGATGTTTATTATATACCAAACAATTTAGAAGAACTAAAATTGTTATTAATAAGCGACACTCATTTAGCTAGTAAATATGATAGATTAGATATATTAAGATATTTATATCAAGAAGCAGAAGACAGAAACATAAATTATATATTACATAGTGGAGACCTAACAGAAGGGTTAAGTGGCAGAACACAGCAATTATATGAATTAAAAGAAGCTAGTTATACAGGACAACGTGATTATGTAATAGACAAATATCCTGATAGTAATATACCAACTTATATGATAGCTGGAAACCATGATTTGTGGTGGATAAAACAATGTGGTAGCGATATAGTTAAAGATATATGTAGTCAAAGAGAAAATATGATTTATTTAGGTAGCGACTGCGAAGATTTAAAAATAGGTAAATTAAAAATAAGATTATATCACGGAAAAGGTGGAAGCAGTTATGCACTTTCTTATAAAATACAAAAATATATGGATAGTATCCCGATAGAAGAAAGGCCTCATATATTACAAACTGGGCATATTCATCAAAGTTTTTATATGAAACAAGACAAGACACATTGTTTTCAAACAAGTTGCTTACAAGACTTAACGCCATACGCAAGAAGTCAAGGTTTTAATAATGATAAAAGTGTATGGTGGGTAGATATACAAATGGACGATAACGGAAAACCAATAAAAATAAATCAAGAACTAGAAACATTCGGCAAAAAATTAGTAAGGAAAAGATAAATGACTATAATTTTTCATTTTTCTTTTTTTATGTTAAAATGTGGGTAGAGTTGGAGGATATATGAAATTAAAAATTGAATATGTAGATATTGATAGCATAAAACCATATAAAAATAATGCTAAACAACATCCAGATGAGCAAATTGAACAAATTAAAAAATCTATTGAACAATTTGGTATGGACGACCCGATAGGAGTTTGGAATAACGAAATAGTAGAAGGACATGGTAGATTAATTGCTTGTAAAGAATTAGGAATGCAAGAAGTGCCAATAATTAGACTAGACCATTTATCAGACGAAGAAAGAAAAGCATATACTTTAGCACATAACAAATTAACTATGAATAGTGATTTTGATTTAGACATATTAAATTTTGAATTAGATAGTATTTTAAATATTAATATGGAAGATTTTGGGTTTGAATTAAATAATGAAGTTGATTCTGCATTAGATAATTATTTTTCTGAAAAGAATGACGATATTTTTTATTTTGATAAAGAAGAAATAAAACAAGATATTGTGAATTACTGGAATCCAAAAAAAGACTTAAAAGAATTTATTAAAGACATTATAGATGTTCCAACCGCAAAATATCAGTTTAATAGATTATGTCAAGGATATAAGGACGGATACAATATAAGTTTATTGTTTAACCCGCATAGATTAACTTGCCCCACTCATAGAAACGAAGGAATATATTATGGTTTAAGGGATAATCAAAAATTTAGAGAAAATTATGCAAGATTTATAGTTGATGTAAACAACAAGGTTGTAGTTCAAAGTGATTATCACAAATTTATTGGTCTTGGTATGAGTAATTATCAATATGTAAACGAGTTCCAGCCATATCTTGCAAGAGATATTTATAAAAAATATTGCAAAGAAGGAGATAAAATTTTAAATCCGTGTGCTGGTTGGGGGGGAAGATTGATTGGGTTAGCAAGTTGTATGTTTAAAGATATAGAATATGTAGAAACAGACCCTAGTTCTGAAACATATAATGGACTTGTTAAATTAAAAAAATTTTTGAGATTAGATAATAATTATAAGCAATATAATTTGCCGTTTGAAGATTTAGAATTAAAAGACAACTATTTTGATTTTGTTTTTACAAGTCCTCCATATTTTGACACAGAAATGTATAGTGAAGAAGAAACTCAAAGTTATATAAAAAATAATAATTATGACGAATGGAGAGATAAGTTTCTTTATGTAATGATTGACAAAATTATAAAAGCAATGAAAAAGAACGCAAAATGTATATTAAATGTTGGAAATAAAAGATATCCAATAAGTGATGATATAAAATTTTATTTAAAAGATAAATACAATATAAACGTTACTAACAGCAATTTTGAATTAGATGCTAACGAAGGAACTGATGCAATAAGAAGTAGCGAGGAAGATTTTTTGTATTTTGAAAAAAAATAAAAGGAGGTAAAATATGGTTAAAGGAGATACACCAGCACAAGATAGAATAGATAAAAAAATATTTGAAAATTTATGCGGTTTACAATGTACAATGTTAGAAATATGTAGTGCGTTTGATGTTGATGATAAAACATTAACTACTTGGTGCAAAAAAACCTATAATATGCCATTTTCCGAAGTATTCAAGTTAAAAAAAAGCAAAGGGAAAATTTCTTTAAGACGTACTCAATGGAAATTAGCAGAAAAAAATGCTAGTATGGCAATATTTTTAGGTAAACAATATTTAGGCCAAAAAGATGTAATAGAGAATCAAGTTACAAATAATGGTATATTAGATGATTTGAAAGAAGCATTAGAAAATGTCAAAAAAGATTAATGAAATGTTAAACCCAAAACAATTAAAATTTATGCTTAATGAAGACAAACGTATTAATTTACTAACTGGCTCTGTGCGTAGTGGTAAAACATACGTTTCTTTATTAAAATGGGCTATTTTTGTAGGACTAATGCCTGAAGATACTGAATTTTTAATGAGTGGTAAAACATTGACTTCATTAAAACGTAATTGTTTGGGTTTGTTACAAGATTTAGTAGGTACAGATAATTTTAAGTTTAGTATAAGCCAAAAGACAGGAAAGTTATTTGGTAGAACAATATGGCTTGAAGGTGCTAACGATGACAGAGCAGAAAGCAAGATTAGAGGTATGACTTTAGGCGGTGCTTATGTTGATGAATTAACACAAGTGCCTGAAGATTTTTATAAAATGCTTTTATCAAGATTAAGTGTTAAAGGAGCAAAGTTATATGCAACTACTAACCCAGACGCACCTAATCATTGGGTTAAAGTACAAATAATTGACAATGAAGAAATAGATAAAAAGATATGGAACTTTGCTTTAGATGATAACGAAATACTTAAAAAACAAAATGAAGAATATTTTGAACAATTAAAAAAAGAATATCAAAGTATGGGTGGAGTATTTTACGAACGATTTATACTTGGTTTATGGGTATTAGCAGAAGGTTTAATATATAAACAATTTGCTAACAATAGTGGATTATTTATAAAAGATAAAGCAGTAGATAAAAATGGCGATAAACTTAATTTTTTAATAGTAAGTATAGGAATAGACTACGGAGCAACAAAAGGTGAAACTGAATTTAAAGCAACAGGTATAACACCATATTTTAAAGAGGCTTGGACTATTGATGAAGAAAAACTAGCTGGATTATATACTCCAGATGAAATATACGAAGCATTTATTGAATTTTATAGACGTGTAGTAGCTGAATATGGCAAAGTAACTCATGCGTTTGGTGATTATGGAGCATTAGGTCAAGTTTTAACTTATGGGCTTAATAAAAAGTTACAAGAAAATAATATACCATTACAAGTGCAAGATTGTATAAAAGGAAAAATAATAGATAGAATATATATGGACCAAATGTTATTTGCTCAAACAAGAAGATTTATATTAAAAAAATGTAAATATTTGATAGAAGCATACCAGCAAGCTGTATGGGATGATAAAAAACCAGATACAAGACTAGATGATGGGACAACGCCTATTGATGATTTAGACGCTAGTGAATACAGTATGTTCCCTTTTTATGATAAATTAATGATAAATATTAAAGAATATTGACAAAAATACATATATTTTTGACAATTTTAACAAAGTTTACTAAAATTAAAAGAGAGATAAAGAATAGGAGTTGAACAATGAAGTTAGAAGATTATTTAGTTGCTAACTATGGATACAATCCAGATGTTAAAAACGTAATGCAGACTTATATTGACCAATGGCATAGTTGGTATGTTGGAAACGTGAAATCTTTTCATAATTACTTTATCTATAATGGCAAAAGAAAAGTAAAACAAAAAAGACTAACTATGAACATGGCAAAAGAAATAAGTGAAGACTGGGCTGATATTTTATGGAGTGAAAAATGTAAAATATCAATGAAAGATGAAAAATCACAAGAAGAATTTGATAAACTAGTCAATGATTTAGATTTGTATGTACTAATTAATCAATTAATTGAAAAGTCTGGAGCTTTAGGTACTGAAATGGCAGTAGTAAGTGTATATGACTTAATACAAAATGAAGATGGAATGTATTTAGATGTATCTAACGCAAAAACAAGAATTAGTTTAGTGGATATAGATTGGATATTCCCATTAAGTTGGAGCAATAAAGGAATAACAGAATGTGCTTTTGGTAGTGTTGAATATGTTAAAGGAATAAAGTATGTTATTTTATCTGTACATAAATTAGGCAATAATGGCAATTATATTATATATAATCATTTATTTAGAGAAACAAATGGAAAACTAACTGAAATAACAGAAGAAGAAAGCACAATGAAAGAATTTGATACAAAGTCAAATATAGCTTGGTTTAGTACTTTTAAGCCATTATTAACAAATAACTTATTTAATAATAGCCCTTTTGGTATTTCTCATTATGCTAACGCTATTGATAATTTAAAGGCAGTAGACATAGCTTTTGACGCAATTAAAAATGAAATACAAGACGGGCGAAAAAGAGTATTTGCTAAGGCAGAAATGTTTAATTATGATGACGGAGAACAAAGATTAGTTTTTGACCCTAACGATACAACTATATATCAATTACCTACTGGGGCAACAAAAGATGACTTAATACAAAGTGATACAGATGAATTAAGAACAGACAAACAAATAGAAACATTGAATACTAATTTAAATATATTAGGTAATAAAGTAGGTTTTGGAGAAAATCACTATCATTTTGACGGACAAAACTTAAGTACAGCAACAGCAGTTATATCAAGCAATAGTAAGTTATTTAGACGTAAGAAAAAACTAGAAATAGGATATGAAAGTTCTATCTTTGATTTAGTAAAAGCAGTATGTTATGCGTCAAGCACTTTTGGACAATATAATATCAATACAGAAGATATGGTTATACAATTTGATGATAGTATAATAGAAGATAAAGAAGCAGAAAGTAATAGAGCTTTGCGTGAAGTATCTGCTGGATTAAGAAGTAAAGAAGAATATAGGGAATTAATTTTTGGAGAAACACCAGAGATAGCAGAACAAAAAATAAAAGAAATAGAAGAAAAGAACCCAACAATACAAGATTTGTTAGGGACAAAAAACGAAAATAATGAAGCATAAAGAAAGAAAGGATGTGGTATTATGATTTCATTATATAAAATAGAAAATACAAAAGTAACACCTGAAGCAGATTATATATCTGCAGAACTAAGAGGATTGTCTACTGATACAAAACCTACTGAAATTAAAGACAAAAAAATAGACAACGGCAGTTTATTCTTAGAAATTGATACAGGTGATATTTACGGTTATGATTTATCAAGTGAAACATGGAATAAAATGTAGAAAGGAGAAAACAAAATGGATGTAACATCTTATTTATTAGGAAAGAAAAAAGGTGGCGGTGGAGAAATTAATCTCCAAAACAAAGACGTATCAATAACAGAAAACACTACTACCAATATAAGTGCAGATACAGGATACGATGGTTTAAGAAATGTAAATGTAACAACTAATGTACAACCTACTTTGCAAACAAAAAGCGTATCAATAACAAGTAATGGAAGTACAAGTGTAACACCAGATAATAATTATGATGGATTAAATGAAGTAAATATAAGTACAAATGTAACACCAAATTTACAAAATAAAAATGTAACAATAACAGAAAATACAACTACTACTATTGAAAAAGATAGCGGTTATGATGGTTTAGGAACAGTTAGTGTTACAACTAATGTAAGTGGTGGAGCTGATGAATATTTTTTATCAAGTGTAGATTGTAGTTCATATTATAATAATCCCGCTTTATTGTATATGGTAAAAACCATACCTGATACAATAACAATAACAGGAACAACTACAAAAAGCATGTTTAAAAATGCATACGCATTAACGAGTGTCCCATTATTAGACACTTCAAATGTTACTGATATGAGCTCAATGTTTAATAATTGTATAAGTTTAACTGAATTGCCATTATTAAATACTTCGCAAGTTACTGATATGAGTAATATTTGTTTTAGTTGCAAGGCTTTAGTTTCATTTCCTCAATGGGACTTATCAAGTGTTACAAATTTATATTATGCTTTTGGGAATTGTAGGGCGCTTAAAAATTTTCCAACAGTAAATTTATCAAGTGTTACAAATCTACAGAGTTGCTTTAGCAACTGTGAAAGTTTAACTAACGATAGTTTAAATAATATATTAGCTTCACTTGCTACTGCAACAAGTTATACAGGTACAAAATCATTAACTTATATTGGTTTATCATCATCTCAAGTAACTACTGCTAAAACTTTATCTAATTGGCAGGCTTGTCAAGCATTAGGTTGGTCATAAGAATATTAAAGGCAGTTTATACAACTGCTTTTTTATATGGTATAATTTTATTGGTGATAATATGTTAGCTGATGAAATAATGGAAATATTAACAGAAAGAATAATTAATAGAATAGAAGAAACTAATACTGATATTTTAAAAAAAATAGGTAGCACTATAAAAGAAATAGGTAAATTAACGCCTAAACAGGCACATCAAATAAGTCAAATATTAAAATATGGTGGAGATTATGACAAAATAACTAAAAGATTAGCTAAAATGACTAACTTAAATATTAAAGATATACAAGATATGTTTGAAGAAGTAACAAAAAAAGAATATCAATATGCTAAACAATATTATGATTATAAAAACAAAAAGTATATACCATATAAAGAAAATAAAGCATTGCAAAACCAAGTTGGTTCTTTTACAAGATTAGGAGTACAAGAATATGTAAATGTAGCTAATTCAAATGTTATAGGATATACTTATCAAAATTTAGATGGAACAATTAAGTTTAATGGATTAAAAGAAACTTTTTTTGATGTTATAGATAGAGGAGTATTAAGTGTTTCACAAGGTAAAACTTCTTTTAATGAAGAAATGTTTAGAATAATTAATCAATTAGGAGGTAGTGGCTTAAAAGTATTATATCCAAACGGAAGAACAATGAGATTAGATAGTGCAGTACGTATGAATTTAGAAAGTGCATTAAGAGATTTAAGTAATGAAAATCAAATATTATTTGGTGAAGAATTTGGAGCTGACGGAGTAGAAATAAGTGTGCATGAAAATCCAGCACCAGACCATGCAGAAGTACAAGGCAGACAATTTAGTACAATAGCAGAAGAAAATGAAGAAAGCGAGTGGGATAAATTACAAAATGAAGGAACAGCAAAAGATTATAAAGGTAATATAATTGATTTACATACAAAATATGGTAGTTTTAGGCCAATAAGTGATTATAACTGCAAACATAGAGCATTTAGTGTTATATTAGGTATTAGTGAACCAGAATATAATGATAAACAATTAAAAAATATAATAAACGAAACAAATAAAAAAATTATTATTGACGGAAAAAAATATAATAAATATGAAGCAACTCAATTACAAAGAAAATTAGAAAGAAAAATTAGAGAGCAAAAAGATATACAAATAATGGGAAAAGCAAGTGAGCAAATGGATGTAGTAGATAAAGCACAAAAGAAGATAAGCCAACTAACGAAAAAATATAAAGAAATTTCTAATATAAGTGGTTTACCTACGTATATGGAACGAACACGAGTTAGTAATTATAAAAGAACAAAAACATCTTGATAATTAACTGATAATGTTATATAATATAATTGCTATTTAAGTTAAAGTTGACAAATTTATTTTATCGCTTTTTTGACGTCTTCAATATTTTCGTCAACATTAAATAGTGAATATAATTGTTCTTTGATAAATGTATAATTAGAACCTTATGAAAGACTGCAAGACAATGCAGTAAGGATATTATCTTGTTCTTATTAGTTGTGAGTGAGAATTTACAATGGATTAAGTAGTGATTAATAGTAATATTAATTATGAGATATACAAAGTATAGAAAGAGATAATAGTAGTTTATTATAAGAGTTTATAAAACACAGGACTAGTCGTTGGTAATCTGCAAAAGTCTAAATTTATTTAGAAAGAAAGCCATACATGATATATTATTCGTGGTTGAATAAAGTATCTATGATGAATACCAATAAACCAAAATGCAGTTGATACCTAGCAATAGGAGTATAAGACTAGAAACTGGTACGAGTAGCACAAATCTGCATACTTATTACAAAAAAAGCATTGTGCCTAAGATGCACCTGTTAGAGGAACAGGAAGAAGAAAGAAAATAGCCTAATGTGTGTGAAAGTTGGTAATAAAGATTTACTCTAGTAATGGGGTGTTGTATAGCACTCGAAAGAGGTTAAAATAGATTAAGTGGTCGCTCCCTTATGAGGCATTTTAACTGGCTAGTGGTTGAATAATAAATGGTTATAGTAAATTAGTGTGAGAAACACCGATTATATGTTTATTAAAGAACAATTATATTGTTGCACACACCGAAAAGACATTTAAAAAATGTCTTTTTTTAATTTTGTGTTTATTTTTTATATAAAATGTGTTATAATGTATATAACAAAGGAGGTAAAAATGAAAAATAGTTTGTTTGAAATTCAAGAAACATTGATGAGACAGATTAAAAGAATTGACGATGAAACATTACATGGTAAAGACTTGGAACAAGAAATAGCTAGAAGTAACGCTATATCCAATACAGCTAACACTTATATTAAAACAATAAATATTAATATAAGAGTAAAAGAACTAGCTGATAAATTTAAAGTAACAAAAAAATCTATAAATGAAGAAATAGGGCTATAATATGAGAAAGTTTAATAAACAAATGTATAATTATTTACAAAAACACGGAGAAGAACATACACTAAAAGAGTGGCATAAAATAATAAATAAAAAGTTTAAAGAAGATTTTACTTTAAAAGAAACACGAAAATATTTTGTAAGACATGATATTAAATTTAAGTATGAAATGCCTAGAAAAGCTAATGGGGGGTTAAAATTAGCATTTCCTATTGGTGCTGAAAGAACAAAACCAGATGGAATGGTTCAAGTTAAAATTGCACCTAAAAAATGGGAATATAAACAAAGATTAATATATGAGCAATACTATGGAGTTAAATTAAGACAAGATGAATTTGTTATATTTTTAGACCAAAACAAAAATAATTTTGCTATTGACAATTTAAAAGTTATATCAAGACAAGAAAGTGCATATATGGTAAACCAAAAATTGTTTAGCAAAGATAAAAATGCAACAGAAACAGGTATATTAATTACTAAATTAGTAAATAAAACAAAAGAGGTAACAAATGAGAAGAGTTGAAAACCCAGTTAAATTACAAGAAGCATATTCACAAGTTAGATATAAATGTAAATGTGGGCATTCTGTTATTATATTAAATGATAAAGACAAAGTATTATGTAAATGGTGTGGTAATTTAGTTTTTAAAGACAAGAAAACTGAAATGTTATATAGAATAAATGAAATAAATAAAAGGAGTAAAAATGGGTAAAGAAAAAGAATGGTACACTTTAGAAAAAACTACTAATGGATATATGGTGTGGCATTATAAAGAAACAGAATATCAAGAACATGGTAGTTATGGTTCTTTAGGATTATATTCAAGTGAAAAAAAGGAAGACTGCTTAAAGTATTGTGATGAACACAAAATAAAAATAAAATATAGGAGGAAAAATGACACAATTAAGGGCTAGGGAATATGTTAGAGATTTTCTTAATGACAGCTTAAAAGAAATTGAAATAATGAATATATTTGACTTAGATTATTGTAGCAAATGTAATAAAGTTACATTAATAGAAGATATGGAATACATAGATAATGAGTGTTTTTGTATAGATTGTATTGCTGAAATAAAAGAAAATTAGTAAATTTGTCAATTATACCAGTTATATGGTATAATTTTTTTGTTAAAAGTGTCTGGAAAGGGGAACTAATGACAAATACTATATTAAATACTATTGTTACATTTATAGTAAGTGGTTTATTAGGTTATTGTATCAATTCAATAAAGAATTATAAAAAACAAAAAGATGATATATTAAAAGAATTTGAGCAATTAAAAGAAAGCCAACTTTTAGACATGAAAAGTGATTTATCAAGTAAGTTTTATATATATGATAGTATGGACGAAGTAGATGATTATTTGGTAATGGCATTTAGAGAAAAATGTGAAAGATATTTTATTTTAGGAGGTAATACTTGGATAAAACCTTTATATGATAAGTCTTTTATGTGGAAATTAAAACCAACAGATTATTTAAGATAAGCAATTATGCTTATTTTTTTGTTTATTTTTTATACTTTTTATAATATAATATGTTTTTGTTAAGGGGGCATGATATGAAATTAATGCAATACACTTATAATTTTGAACCAGAAATGTATAAATATATATTAGCTTCTAACATTTTAAATAAGAAAAAAGAAGAGGATAAAATATTTAAAGCATTAGTAGAAGGATATAATTCAAAAGAAATAAGTGAAAAGTATCATTATTGTCAAAGTACAATATGGAACAGAAGACGTGATATATATCACAAAACAAAAAAGTATATGAATTAATATGCTTTTTTTATTTAGTTAATTTTTTTATATAAATGTTATATAAATTGTTATATAAAAGTTATATAAATAAAAAAGTTGCTATTTATTTTTAAATAAAACTATATATAATAAAATAAATTTTTGATGATTTATTGACATTTTTCAATAAATAAAATGATATAAAATTGAATTAGGTGGGAAAAATGAAAAAAGAAATGTCTGTTAGACAAATATATGATGACTTTATAAGTAAAACAATATTAACTGATGATGAAATGAAAGTTTTAGTAATGTATATAAAAGGAGATAGTATAGTTAAAATATCTAGTGAACTTAATCAAAGCACAGCAACTATATCAAGAACAATAGCTAGTTTAAAAGAAAAATATAAAAGATATAAAACATTAGAAATAGCAAAACTGATATTATTAGAAGAAAGTAAATAATAAAAAAGTGATAAATAATCACTCTTTTTTTATGGAATAATTGTAATTGAAAAGGAGAATGTTACTTAGTAGGATTGTTTAAAACACAGTTTCGAGAAGTTTAAAATACATTCTTCTTTTCTTAATTTATAGGAGGAAATTATGTTTAATAACCCATACAATTTATATAATCCACAAATGAACATTGATAGAATTAATAATCAAATTAACGAACTAGAACAGATGAAACATAAATTACAACAAAATACCATGCAGCCTAGTATAAATCAAACGTTTCAATTAGCACCCAATAATTATGGAAAAATAAACTATGTTTCTACAATAGAAGACGTAAATAAAGAACAAGTGTCGGAAGAAACAGCATTTTTTAGTAAAGATTTATCTGTTTTATGGATAAAAAGTCCTAGTGGAAATATAAGAATATTTGAATTAAAAGAAACAAAATTAAAAGATGAGAAAGATTTATTGATAGATGCTTTAATGTTACAAATTGAAGAATTAAAGAAAGGAAAAACAAATGAACCAATTATTAATGATGATGATGAACCAATTACAACAAAGAAATCCTCAAATGTTTCAAACAGTAAATCAACTAAAGCAAAATAATGGAGACCCAAGAGAATTACTTAAGCAAGTAACAAATGGATATTCTGATGAGCAAATGAATAATTTATTTGATAAAGCACAGCAATTTGGAGTTCCAAATGAAGTGATTAATAATTTAAAAAAAGATATTAACACAAAATAGTGTTAATAAATAAAGAATAGAAAAGGAGGTGAATTTATGAACGGAAACGGAATACAACCTACTGTTGAATTAGCCACTACTAACGGAAACGGTGGTTATCCTTATCCTGTGTATCCTATAATGGGTGGATATGGAAATAATGGATTTGGTGGTTATGGAGGCGACTGGATATGGATTATCTTATTATTTGCATTGTTTGGATGGGGTAATAATGGTAATGGTAACGGAGTGTTTGGTAATGGTTTTGATAATGGTTATGCTTGGTTATCTAATGGCCAAAAAGAAATTATGCAAAACACTAACAACGGCTTTGATACATTACATTTAAGCAACCAACTTGACACAGTAAATAATGGTATATATTCACTATCTAATCAATTATGTAACAGCAGTGCAGATATAAACCAAGCTATAACAAATGGCTTCTATAATGCTGAAATAGGTGCTAATAATAGACAAATGGCTAACATGAATACAGCATTTAACTTGCAAAGTCAATTAGCTCAATGTTGCTGCGATAATAAACTTGCAACTCAAGACTTAAAAGCAACAGTTATAAGTGAAAATTGTAGCGACCGTGAAGTATTAAGACAAATTGGTCAAGATATTCTTGTAAATCAAACAGCTAATACTCAAAAAATAATTGATGAAATATTTAGAGATAGATTAGATGAAAAAGATAGCAAGATTGCAGATTTACAACGTGAGTCATTAATGAAAGATTTACAAGCAAGTCAATTAGCACAAACTCAATCAATTATATCTAATGTATATCAAGAATTAAAAAATTGTCCTGTTGGAACAGTCCCAGTTTATGGAAATACACCAATATTTAGTTGCGGTGGAAACAATGGATGTGGATGCGGATTTAATACAACAAGTCAATTTGTTTAATAGCATAGAGTAGAATACTACTAACTCGATTACGAGAACTTGCTAATTCCATACTAGAGTGGACACTTGTCCATACTAGGATGGACTAGAGAATAGGCAAGCCCTATTCTTTTTTATTAAGAAAGGAGAAATGTATATGATAGAAACTATAATTAATGAACCCCTAGCTTTACCAAGTAATGCAAGCCCAATAACCTTTGATGAAACTGATATAAGAACAAGATGTGCTTCTTGTAATTGCAATGGGTGGTTAGATTATTCAAATGGTAATCCTAATTTTAAAATATTTGGAAATGGTTATACAGGATATTATGATGTAGAATTTAGTGCTTCTGTAAGCACAGCAACAGCTGGTGTGGTAGCAATCGGATTATTTCAAGATGGTGTTCTTATTCCTGATACTGTAAGAGCTGTAACAATTGCAGCTGCTGATGATTATGAAACTATTTCGTTTGATAAAAAATTACGAGTATGCCCTAGAGGAACAACAAATATTAGTGTACAAAGCGTACCAAGTGTACCAACGTCAACAGACCCTACAACACCAATTTCTACTACTCAAGCAATTATAACTAATGCAACTTTTAGCATAAGTAGACTTAATAGATAATGAATAATAATACAATTAATAACTTATCTTTAATATTGCAAGCTTTAAGTTTAGAAATATTGTTTAAAGATTACAATAATAGTGATTTAATGAATGAATTACAAACACAAGACGAAAAATATTTAAAACAAATACTTAAAAATCAAGAAGAAATAATAAAACTCTTAAAAGAAAGGGAGTGATAAATTGGAAGAAAATGTTATAAAAAAAACAACAGAAGCAATTAACAGAATAATGAAAGAAGGCATTGCAACTACTAATATAGATAATTTATATAAGTTAAGTAAAATAAAACACATGGCAAAGGAGGATGAACAAATGAATTACGGAAATTATGGTGGAAGACGTGCTGGTTATGATAGTTATGGACGTGGAAACTATGGCGAATATGGAAACTATAATGAATACGGAGCTAGAGGTAGAGATATGAGATACCGTGGCGATGAATATATGGGTAGAATGTATGATGAATATGGAAGATACCAAGAAAGTCGTCAAAGATATGGAGCTAGTGAAGAAACAGACAAAAGTTTTCATTATATGGTAAAAGCACTAGAAGATTTTATAATGGTATTACATGAAGAAGCTGAAACACCACAACAAAAACAACAATTACAACAAGCGCTTCAAAATAGTATGAGATAATGTATAGGTATTATAATGCCAATGCTTTAAATAAATATGAAGATGACTGCGTTATCCGAGCAATTTCTTGTGCTACAAATAAGTCGTGGGATTATGTCTATGATTATTTAAGTGATATAGCTCAATATGAAGGAACTTTACTTGATAAAAAAGAATTTGTTAGAAATTATTTAGATAGAACATATCAAAGATTATATAATATTAATGGTACAGTTGGATATGTTTCTGGTATGTTTCCAAACAATACTTTACTTATAACAGCAAGAAATCATATTGTTTGTAGTAAGCAAGGAATTATTTATGATACGTTTGATTGTAGAGATTATGAAGTAGAAAGTGTTTGGCTTGTTAATTAAAATGTGATATAATTATATTGTTATTGATGTTTAACCATCGCCACTAGTGGCAATAGAGTGTATTAATTGCACTCTTTTTTTATTATGGTATAATGAAATTGGTGATAAAAAAATGACAATAGCAGTAGACAAAAAAACTTTAAAAGTTGTAAAAAATAAAAAAGATTATGTTTATGTTTTTACTAACGAAAAATTACAAGATTTATTGGATACTGGATTGCATTGTATAAGATTAAAAGAATGTAAATATGTAGATATTAACTTAACTGATTATAATATAGATTGTTTTAAAAAAGCTAAAATTACAGATATAGATTATGATAAATTACCAGAAAAAAAAGATTTTAAAATAGGCATTATAATACCCAACTATAACTATGAGCATACAATAGAAAAATGCTTAAATAGTATAGCAGAACAAACTTATAAAAATTATGAAGTAATATTTGTAGATGATATGAGTACAGACAATAGTGTTAAAATAGCAGAAAGTTTTAAAGATATACTAACAGATATAAAAATAATTCGATTAAAGCAAAAAAGATTAAATGGTGGAGCAAGAAACGAAGGATACTTGTATTTAAGTGATGATGTCGATTATATTTATTATGTAGATAGTGATGATTGGTTAAAAGATAAATATAGTTTAGAAAAAATAAATAATAAATTACAAAAAAAACCAGATGTATTATTTGTAGGAATGGACGTTTACAAAAACAATACAGAAAGTCTTGCTTTTATTCCTCAATATAAAGATAAATATGAAGCATTAGAAGGTTGGAGTGGTAGCTGTGGCAAAGCGATAAGAAAAGGACTAGCAACAAGACAAGAATGCTTATATAACGAAGGAACATTAAAGGAAGATAAAAACCAGCATTGTAGAATTTGTTATTATATGAATAGTTTTGAATTATTACAAGAACCTGTTTATGTATGGAATAGACAGAATAATAAATCTGTAACTACTATTAGAGAACAAATAGTATGGGGAACAAGTACAATAAGACATTATGCAGATACATTGCAAATGTACTTAACATTAAAAGGCAAAGACAGAAAAATAGATGATATATTAAAAAAAAGAGTAGATAAAATGAAAAAAGAATTGACGGAAGGTGGGGATAGACAGTGGTAAGAGTGATGACAACAGGAACGTTTGATATTATCCATTACGGACATATAAATCTATTAAAAAAAGCGAAAGAGATGGGTGATTTTCTTTTAGTAGGTTTAAATGAGACAAAAAACGGGCAAGAAACATTAATGAGTTTTGAAGAAAGAAAAAAAATACTTGAAGCAATATATTACGTTGACCAAGTAGTTAAAATTAGAGATGACACTGATAAATTTCATTATCTAAATTATGTTGATATATTTGCAATAGGAAGCGATTATATTGGATATAAAGATATAGATATAATTAAAGCGTATGCAGATGTAAGATTTATTGATAGAACACCAAACATAAGTAGTAGTCAATTAAAAGAGATACAAGATGATGAATTTCATAGATTTGTAATTGATATAGACGATACAATTTCATTTACATATAATCGTGATTTTGTAAATAGTGTACCAAATATACCAGTTATTAATAAAATTAATGAGTTATATGACGCAGGATGGGAAATTATATTATATACTGCTAGAGGTGCTAAAAGTTGTGCAACTTTAGATGAAAGAAAACAAAAATACGAAAAAGTAACAAAAGATTGGCTAGAAAGACATAACGTAAAATACCATGCGTTATTGTTTGGAAAAATGAACGCAACAAGATACGTTGATGATAAAGCAATGGGACCTGATGAATTTGTAAAATGTAGAGTAAGGAGTAAATAAAATGAAATACATAATTCTATGTGATAGCGACAATGTAGAGCCATTTATTGAACCTAGGCAACTTGCAATAGTAAATGGAGAACAATTAGTAAAAAGAACAATTAGATTATTAAAAGAAAATGGAGTTAAAGATATATTAATAACTTCACATGACAAAAGATTTGATGATTTAGGTGCTATTAGATATGAACCTAAAAAAAATAGTTATAAAGGAAAAGAACAGATAGGATATTGGCTTGACGCGTTTCCTAAAGAACTATTAATAGAACCTATAACATTTTTATTAGGAGATGTATATTTTAGTGAACAAGCTATAAAAACAATAGTTGAAACTCAAACAAAGTTTATAATGTTTTTTTGTACTGATAGAAAATTAGGATATAATGATAAATATATAAAACACCATGACGAGCCGTTTGGATTTAAAGTTGTAAGTCATGAATTATTTAAAGAACATATAGACAAAGTTAAAAAAATGTATGATGAAGGAAAAACAAGAAGACATCCAATAGCATGGGAATTGTATAGAAGTATAAATGAATTAGATGTAAATAAACATATATTAACTACCAATTACACAGCTATAAATGATGAAACTTGCGATATAGACAGAATTGATGATATAATGTTGCTAGAGATAAAATTAGGAGGAAATTGTATGGTAAAAGTTGAAGTATTAATGGATTTTACTTTAAAAGATTTTGATAAAATTAAAAAATCACTTATTAGAAAAAATCCAAATAAGAACAAAGATGGTTGGTTATATGCAGAAGATATATTTGAGTGCGAAGCTGAAATGGCAAAATACTTAACTGGAGAAAATGCTAAAAAAGTAGTAGTAGTAAAAGTTCTTGAAGTAAAACCAATTGAAGTAAAACCAATAGTAGACACAAAAGCAGAAAGCGAATTTGTAAAACCATTAGACGAGGAAAATATAAAAAAAGTAGCTAGTGAAATAGAAAAACATATAACACCAAAAGCAACAATAAAAAAAACTACTAAAAAAACAACAAAAAAGAGCAAGAAATAACCTTGCTTTTTTAATTTTACCAAAAATAATATTTGACAATTAATACAATTTGTGTTATAATATATATGTATAAAGGAAAAAGCAAACCTTTATATACGAATATTATAGAAAAGTAGGAGGTAAAATAAAATGAAAAGAAATTATTTGTTAGTATATCATAATAAATATACAGATGAAATTAAATATCAATATTTTAATACAATAGATGATATGAAAGATTTTATTAAGGTTAATTTATCAAATAAAAAATACTGGAAGACATTGCATAAATATCAAATTAAGGAGGTAAAATAATATGTCAATATATTTAGATAAGATAAAATCAATTAATAAAATAACTTTAACAAAAATATGCAAAGAATTGAATATTAACAGGTCTAATTTATTAAATGGTAAATCTACTGAAGAAAATGAAAAGAAAGTATATTATCAATTGTTACAAGAAATTGAGAAAATAAAAAATAAGTAAGATTTTGACATCTTGCTTTTTTTTTGGTATATTCTTATTAGAGTTGAACACAACAACACTAAAAAAGTGGAGCAGACCAACTTAAAGTCTTAAAAGAAAAGGAGAAAATGTTGATGGAAACTGAAAACAAAGACGTTCAAGTAACGGATGAAAAAGCAGAAGAAACTGCTCAAAAAACATACACAAAGGAAGATATTGACGCTTCGTTTAATGCTGGTGTAAAAAAAGCAAATAGTGATTGGCAAAAAGACGAAAAGTACAAAGAATTCCTAGAGTGGAAAAAATCAAGTCAAAATGATAGTGAAAAACTTGCAGAACTAGAAACAAGTAATCAAGAATTAAAAAAGGAAAATGAATTATTAAAAGCAACAAATAAAGTTGCAAATAGTGATGTAAAACCTGAATTTTTAAAATTTGTTACAAGTGAAGTTATGGCAATGGTAAATGAAACTACTGATTTTGACACAGCACTTAAAAACTTTAAAAAAGACAATACCCAATATTTTGGTGAAGTAGTAGTTAAAAAAGTGCAAAGTTCTCCAACTTTAAATAATGGAGGAAACCAGCCAACTAGTACAAATGATATTATGAACAAATTACTAAGAGGCGAATAAAAACATAATAAAAGGAGAGGAAAAATTTTATGGCAGGAATTGCAAAAACTGATGTAGGCGCTTTAATTGATGAACAAGTAGTTAGTGAAATATTTGAAAGCGCTCAAAAAGAAAGTAAAGCATTATCACTATTCCGTAGACTACCAAATATGACTAGTGAGAAAACAAAATTAAGAGTTAGTGACGCTCTACCTATTGCATATTTTGTAGACGAAAACACTAACAATGGTAGAAAAAATATTACAAAAGCTGCATGGAAAAATGTATTCATTACAGCTGAAGAATTAGCAGTAATCGTTCCTATTAAGGAAAACTTATTGAACGATGCAAGCGTTGACTTATGGGCTGAAATTAGACCTCAATTAGTTAGTGCTATTGCAAAAACAGTAGACGCTGCAATCTTTAGAGGAGAAGGAGCTCCAACTTCATGGGGAGCTGGTATTATACCTCAAATAATTACAAAAGGTAAGAGTGTAGTTGAAACTGGACATTTATACAGCGATATTAATGATACTATGGTAGCAGTTGAAGAAAGTGGTTATGATGTAACTGCATTACTTGGTGGAGTTGGGCTAAAAGGAAAATTCCGTATGATGACAGATACAACTGGACAACCATTGAATACAACTGAAATAGGTTCTATTCGTAGAGAATATCTTGACAATGGCGCATGGGATAAAACTGAAGCAACTTTAATTGCTGGTGACTTTAGTCAAGCAGTATATGCAATTAGACAAGATGTTACTTATAAAGTATTAGACCAAGCTGTTATTCAAGACCCAAGCGATGGTTCTATTATGTATAACCTAGCACAAGAAGACATGGTTGCTTTACGTGTAACATTTAGAATGGGATATGCTATACCTAACCCAGTAAATGCTTTAGACGGAACTTCTGGAAGATATCCATTTGCTGCATTAGTACCTAGCGAAAATCCAAGTTTATAAGAAATTAAAGGAGGGCGTTTATGGAATTTGAAGGACAATACCTAACTTATGAAGAGTATAAGGCACTAGGTGGTACTTTAGACCTAACGCCTTTTAATCTATTAGAATTTGAAGCAAGAAAACAAATTGATATAAGAACTCAAAGAAGATTAGTTAATATAGATGATATACCTCAAGAAGTAAAGATTTGTGAATTTCATCTTATAGAAAAATTAAATAATTATTTAAGTGCGACACAAGAAGCTGGAAATATAGCTAGTGAAAGTACAGATGGATATTCTATATCTTATGTAAACGCTACGCAAATAGCTGAAATAGTAAAATCTAAGAACAACGAATTTGATGATATAATTGTTACTGATTTATATGGTGTAATAGTTAATAAAGAACACTTAATATATATTGGAGCAAAATAATGATAACAAATAGTGGTTTAACTATATATCATAAAACAATAAAAAACCACGAAGAAAAATGGACAAGATATAATTATGAAAATGTATGGTATTTTGGAGGCAGAGGGGCAAGAATTAACAAGGGTTATGACAACGCAAACGATGTCGAAATAAGAATACCATATAATAAAAATAATAATCTTGATATAAATAATTTTTCTATTGGTGATATTATTGTTAAAGATATATTAGATTTAGATATAACTAGACAGCAAGATTTAAAAGGATATGAAATATATAATATAACAAGCATTAATAATAATTATTTTGGAACTCAAAAACATATACATATTGGAGGCAAGTAATGTCTGTTGAAATAAAACCAACAAGCATTATTAAAACAAGATTAGGTATACAATATGGGGGTCCAGCACACAAATATTTTACCAACGAATGTTATAAAGCTATGAATAGTTTTGTTCCTAAAAGGACAGGAAATTTAAGAGGTGACTTTGGAGCTGTTGATATTCAAGCAGATAAAATTATATATGAAAGTGATTATGCAAAATATCAATACAGAGGTTATACAAGTGGACCAGTTAAAAAATATACAACAGATGGTACTGGACCTTATTGGGATAAAAAAATGGTATCTTCTAAAATGGCTGACATAGAAAAAAAAGTACAAAAATACATAGATACTTATGGAGGATAAAATGGACCAAAATACAAGAATTTCAAAATTAAGGGATTATCTTATCAATATTTTAGACACTTTTATTGATGATGATGAATTTCAAATAAATGCTAATATGTTATCAAATGACATAAACAATTATTCTTTAGATAAAATACCAACTGCTAGTGTAGTAGAAAAATGGATTATGGGATTAGAAATACACAAAGACGTATATTCTTTTAGAAGTAGAATGGCATATAGTCAAGATTATATTAACAATTTACAAAATATTGGGTTTTTTGAAAAATTTGAAGAAATAATCAAGTCTAAAAATGATGAAGGCGTATTACCAGATATAGATGGTATACAAGAAATAGTATGTTTAAATTGTGGTTCAATGAATTTTGCTGAAACTAACACAGCAGAATTTGATATACAATTACAAATAACATATAGAATAAATAATAAAAATAATAATATAAGTTTATAAAAAGGAGGATATAATTATGGCTTTGATACCTGAAAATATAACAAAAATAGACAGAGATGAGGGACTTCTAACATTTTTAAATACTACTCCTGATACTGCAACTAAAACATTTAAAGTTTTAGGAATTGGTATAACTGATTACGGAATAAGTTACAATCCTAGTGTAGATAGTGAAAAATGGATAATCGAAAAGAACTCAAGACAAGTACACTCTTCTAATGAAAAACAAGGAAGTGTTACTCAAACAGCATACAAAGGAGACCCAGTGTTTGAATTTGTTGCAGATGGTAGAGATAAACTTAACTATAAAACTGAAATACTAGACGTTGACGTATTTGATGGGACAGAAAATAATGGAGTTATAACTGCTCCTGCAAAATTAAGTGCTGGTATGATAGCAGTTACTCAATGGATGAGTGAAACAGCTAGTGTAGAATATGATTTATACTACTCTGGTGACGCAGTTGAAGGAACAGCTACTATCAATACAACTTCTGGCGAAGTATCATTTACACCTACTGCAAGTTTATAAGAAACTTAATAGGGCGAGGCGAAATAATCGCCTAGTCCTTTTTTTAATTTTAGAAAGAGAGATGTGAATATAAATGAAAGAAAATTTTATTCAACTTAATAAAGATGATATATTAAGATTAGGTATAAAAGATTATAAAGGGAACGACACAGGTGAACATTTAGAATTTGATTTATCGGACATTGAACTACCTTTGAGATACCAAGACTTAATAGAAAAAGATAAAAAAAATAAAGAACATTTAAAAAATCAAATATTAATAATTGATAAAAGACAAGATGTAAAAGGTAAAAAATTAATGAGTAAAAATGAAGAAGACAAAATTAGAGCTTTAAATGATTTTTTTAAAAAAGAAGCAGAAATATATAATATGTTTTTAGGCGAACGTGGAGTAGAAAAATTACTTAATGGCAGAAAATTAGGATGGACTTCATTACAAGAAATAGATGAAATAATAGAAAAACAAATATTACCTTATATAGATATAAATATGGATAAAATAACAAATAAAGTAAAAGAAAAATATAGCCAAGCAGTTGATAAAACAAAAGAAGTGTTAAAATAATGGACTATCCTGAATATGTAGTAATTGATAACGTAGAATATAAAATAAATACTGATTTTAGAGTTGCAATAGAATGCAATAAAATAGCAGAAGATGATAGTATTGGCGACTTTGAACGTGCATTAGCTATTATATATAAATTATATGGAGATAAAGGCATAGATAATACAGAACATTATGAAAAATTATTAAAATATGCTCAAAAATTTTTATCATGTGGAATAAAAGAAGATAAACATAAGAAACAAGAAGAACCTGATATGGATTTTTCTTATGATATGGCGTATATAGAAGCTTCTTTTATGAGTGATTTTGGTATTGATTTAGAAAATAAGAAAATGCACTGGTGGAAGTTTTATAATCTAATTAATGGGTTATCAAGTAGTGAATTAGGAAATAGCTGTATTTTAAATAGAATTAGGGAAGCAAGAAGGATGGACCCAAAAGAAATTAAAGATACTAAAAAAAGAAAAGAGTTTATAGAATTTCAAAAATCTATTGCTTTGCCTAAAAAAGATAAACACACTAAAAAACAAAAAGAAATGGCAAATAAAGTTTATGAATTGTTTGGACTAGAAAGGAAGTGATACTAAAAAATGGATGGTTGGGTAACAATAGGCACAAATTTAGATACTAAAAATTTAGAAAAAGAATTAAGACATGCTCAAAATGAATTAAAAAAATTTGATAAAGAAGCGGAAAAATTAACTAAACAAAAAGCTAAAATCGAATTAGATTTAAGTGAATATGAAAGGCAAAAACAATTAATAGAAGAAACAACAAATGATATGTTAAAATATGCTCAAACAACACAAGAAGTTAATAATGTTTTAAATGGAGAAAACACTCAAATAGAAAATCTTAATCAAAAATATGCTACGCAGTTTAACCAATTAAATGAAATAAATGGAAAAATAAAAGAAAATGAATATAACCAACAAATGGTAAATAGTAGAGTTGGAGAATTAAATTCTAAATTGGGCAGAGTTAAAGGATTTGACACAATAAAAAATTCTATTGACAATGTAGGCCATGCTGTACAAAAAGTTACTAGAAAAATTGGAACATGGGCATTAGCTATTTTTGGTATAAGAGGTGCTTATATGGCGGTAAGAAACGCTATAAATGTAATAGCAAACGATAACGCACAATTAAAAGCTGATATAGATTATATAAAATCGGCAATGGCTTATGCACTAGAGCCAGTAGTATTAGCTATTGTAAATTTGGCTAAACAATTAATGTTTTATGTAGGGTATATAGTAAAAGCGTTAACAGGAAAAAATATATTTGCAAACGCAAACAAAGGATTAAATAAAGCAACAGGAAGTGCAAAAGCATTAAATAAAGAACTAAGTAAAACTGTAGCTAGTTTTGATGAGATGAATACATTACAAGATACATCTAATGCTAGTTCTGGTGGTGGTGGCGCTGGAACTAGTACACCAAGTTTTAATTTTGGTGATATTGATAAAATGGAAATACCATGGATTGATAAATTACTAGAACATAAAGACGAAATATTAGGCTTGTTAGGTGGCATAGCTGGAGCATTAACGGCTATAAAATTAGGTTTTAAAGGAATAGAAGCTTTAGGTATTGGAGCAATAATAGGTGGTATAGTATACGCAATAGAAGAATTAATTGCTTATTTAAAAGATCCAACGTGGGAAAATTTTGGAGGAATTATAGCAGGAATAGGTATAGCTATATTAGGTTTAAGTGTATTTATAGGTGGTGTACCATTAGCTATAACTGGAGCAGTTGTATTAATATTTGGTATAATAGCAAAATATTGGGATAAAATAAAAGCTAAATTAGATGAAGCTTATCAATGGCTAATATCAAAAACAGATTGGGTAAAAGAACACTTTGGAATTGTAGGTGAAATATTATATACTAATTTTTTGGTTATAGTTAAAAATGTAATAAAATTTTGGGATACTATATTTACATCTGTAAAAGGAATATTAGATGGTATTATAAAATTTGTAAAAGGTGTTTTTACAGGCAATTGGAAAATGGCTTGGGAAGGTTTAAAAGATATAATTGTAAATGTATTAAACTTAATGTTTGCTAAAACAAAATTAATATTTAGCAATATAATTGGAGTAATAAAAAATACCTTTAGTAAAGTACTTGATTTTGGGCGTAGTATTGGAAGTAAATTTGGTGAAGTTGTAGGTGGAGCGTTTAAGGTTGTGTTTAATGGCATAATAGCATATATAGAAAAGTTTTTGAATACACCTATAAAAGCAATAAATGGCTTAATTAAAGTAATAAACAAAGTACCTGGAGTAAGTCTTGACAAATTACCAACTTTTAATTTACCAAGACTAGCAAAAGGTGGAATTTTAAATATGCCTGGTAAAGGAGTTAATGTTGGTGGAGCAATAGCTGGTGAAGCAGGAAAAGAATTTTATATGCCATTACAAGATGAACAAATGTTAAATATGGTTGGCCAAGCGATTGGAAAATATATAACAGTAAATTTAACAAATGTAACTGAATTAGACGGAAGAACAATAGCAAGAAAGGTTAGCGAAGTTAATAATAATACAGACTTCCTAATGAATAGGTGATAATATGTTTATCAATAAAGATTCAATAATAATTAACGGTGTATCTATGGGACAATATTTAGTTGAAGCAAAATACGGCTATAATAAACTTTGGGGATCAGATTCTGGAAGAAACTTAAATGGCGATATGGTTGCTTCATTAATAGGCATATTTAGTAAACTAACATTACAATTTAGATCATTAACTAAAAGCGAGTTGGAAATAATAACACCTATATTAGACAGTGCTAGACAAAGCGTTACTTATTATGATCCTACTAAACAAGCAAATGTAACTATGACAACTTATACGGGAGATTATGAAGTAACTAACAAAAACATTATTGGTGGAAATACTAAAAACGAAGGTTTTTCTTGCTCTTTTATAGCAGTTAGCAAAAGGAGTTAATTATGATAGCACATAGTAACGATTTTAAAACCGAACAATTTAGCTTTGGACGTCAGTATAAAAATAAAATTGGCGTCTTTGCTAATTTATTATTATCCACACAAAATGATGAAGTGTTATTAACAGAAGATAATGTTGAATTAATTGGAAATGTAAGTGTAGCAGATGTAAGTTATGAAATAACTGACGAGAATTTATATAATATTAAACTAATAAGAAAAGGTGAATTGCTTTCTACATTGATGAAAGAATTAGATTTTGAAAGTGATTTGAACCTAGATATAGGCAATATAATTGATTATCAATATGGTTTATTAGTAAATGGAGATTATGAATATCTAGACTATGGCAAGTTTATTATATATAAAAAAGAATATCAAAACGATACCAAAACATACGTATATACTTGTTATGATTTTATGTTAAAAACAATGGTTATGATAGGAAGCGAATTTAACTTTGCTAGTACGCCAACAGGTGCAGATATTATTCCTAAAATAGCAACAATATTGGGATTTGACTTTGATGATAGTTTAGTTGAACAAGATAATACAACGCCAACGCCGTATGGTATGATAGGTAATTTAAATTATTCAATTAATATAGCACCAATAACAGAAGCCAAAATAACTTATAGAGATTTACTTAATTTGTTATGCCAATATTTTGGTGTATCTATGTATATGTCTAATAACGACTTAAAAATAAAATTATTGGGTGATATAAAATATAATAGTGCTAGTCAAGAATGGTATGTGGATAATGACAATCCAACTTTAGTAGATACATTTAACGAAAGCCCATTTAAAGATAAAAATGTAACATTTAAGCAAATATATGGTCCAATTAATGCTTTAAATATGTCTGGAACAGACGAAACCAAAACAGAATATGTTGAAGATACTGCAAGCGTAACAACTAATGGAACAACATTATTTGAAGTAAAAAACAATTTAATTTTAAATGACACGATAATATGGGAAACACATTCAACTGATATAGCAAATAATATATTAGCATTAATAGATAGCGTTAGTTTTAATTTATGCGACTTTACTACTTATGGTATAATGTATTTAGATTGGTTAGACTATTATGGTGTAACAATTAATAATAGAATATATAAAGCATTATTACTTAATAGTGAAATAACCATTAAAAGTGGTGTCGATGAAAATATATACACCGATTTACCAGAAAAAAATGTAAGTGAATATACAACAAGCCAAAAAACTGATGATATAATTGGCGATACAATAAGAGCAAGAGGTAATGCTTATGCTAATGGTTCAAAATTAGTACAAGAAAATGAATTAAATATATATTCTACAAATGAAATTAAAATAGGTACATGGATAGATGGGAAAACTTTATATAGAAAAGTTTATGATACTGGTGTTTTACCGGATAATACATCAAAAACGGTTTTTACAAATATGTCAAATGTAAATATAATAAATATGTATGGAATAGCAATTGCAAATAACGGGGTAAAAATACCATTGCCATATGTATCTACGACATCAGCATATCAAGTATCAATTAGTACTCAATCTAATAATGACATAAGCATTACTACTGGAGTAGATAGAACAAATTATACAAGTGGTTATATTGTATTAGAATACACAAAATAAGAGTTGATAAATAAAATATGCTATCAATATTTAAAATTTTAAAAAAGTATATAAATAAAAGGAGGAATATTATGGCAAGTATTAAAATAAGCGAATTAAATGAATTAACAAGTGTAGAAGAAAGTGATTTATTACCTATTGTAGATACAAGCTCAAATGAAACAAAAAAAATATCTTATGAAAATTTATTAAATATAAAAAAAATTACTGGTAATAAATTAAATGTTGGTGGAGATGATAATTATATAAAATTTAATTATCCAACTGATTTTAATACAAGTAATTGCGTAGTAATTGGTGGAAAAGTTAGAGAAAAATATACAATTGGTGGTAATTATGGATTTTGGCATTCAATTAATTTTACCTCTGTTACTTCAAATGGGGAATTAGTTGCTAATGATTGGATTTCGTTTGGCGATGATGGTATATATTATAATTATTACACCTATGGGGTTGGATTATTGGCCGAAATTCAAGTTGAATTATATTTATTAAAATTAAATTAAAAAGATGATATAATGAAATTGAAGCATTATAGTCTTTTTTAGTGTTTTTAGAAAGGAGTAGATCATGAATAAAAAGTGGTTTAAATGTGCAGGAATAAGAGCATTAAAAACAATATGCCAAACTGCAATAGCTACAATAGGAACTGCAACAGTTATGGAGGATGTAAATTGGTTAATGATAATTAGTGCAAGTTTACTAGCGGGAATATTAAGTATATTGACAAGTATTGCAGGAATACCTGAAGCAAAGGAGAAAAAATAATATGGATGAAGAATTTGAAATACAAGCAAATGTAAATGATAACATTGAAGAATTAAATGTAGATGGAGATGTAGAAAATGTCTTTTTCGGTGAGGAATAGTTTACCAAAAAAAGGAAATAAGTTTTATAATAATGCTTCTAATGGTGGATATAGTAAATGTATCAAAGGAAAACCTACTCAAAAAGGTTTAAATGTATTATGCAATTGTGTTGGATGGGCATGTGGTAGATTCAATGAAGTGTATTCTGAATTAACTGGATATAAAGGAATGAAATACCCACAATTATGCTGCGATGCAGAGAGATTTATTACTAAAGGGAAAACAATAGGTTTAAAGGTATCAAAAGAACCAGTTGTTGGTGGAATAATGGTATGGGAAGGAAAAGGAAAACTAGCAGGTCATGTAGCTTTCGTAGAAAAGAAAATAAACTCTACTCAAGTATATACATCAGAAAGTGGATATAATCACTTTGCATTTGCTAATTATACAAGAAATAAAGGCAATGGAAATTGGGGAGTAGGAACTAATTATACATATATAGGTTGTTTAATTAATCCTGCAATTAATGAAGAACCTGCTACTAATTTTCTACCACCTAAAGGATATTGGAAATTAGGAGATAAAGATTCAAGAATAGGACAGTTGGCTAGTTTCATGTATAAGACATTCCCAGCTTATACAAAAAAAGAAGCACTAGGAGATTATTATGGCAAAAATTTACAAGCTAGTATTAAAGAATTTCAAAGAAGAACTGGTCTTGTAGCAGATGGAATGGTTGGTGAAAAAACCTTACAAAAATTAGTTAAATATGGATTTCGATATTAAGAAGGTATATTAAATATCTTCTTTTTATGTTATAATATTAATAGAAGGTTGCTCCAATCAACCTTCTACTTATATATTGGAGGTGTAAGTTATGAAAGAAATATGGAAAGACATACCTAATTATGAAGGTTATTATCAAGCAAGTAATTTAGGAAGAATTAAAAGTCTTGAAAGAATAATAATTAGGAGAGATAAAAAGTCTTATTTACAAAAAGAAACAATATTGAAACAAGCAAAAAATAAAAAAAAATATTATCAAGTAGGATTATCAAAAAACTTTAAACATAAAACAATTAGTGTTCACAGATTAGTAGCCCAAGCATTTATTCCGAATCCAGATAATTTGCCACAAGTAAATCATATTGACGGGCACAAAGAAAACAATTGCGTAGACAATTTAGAATGGTGCGATAATTTATATAATATGCAACATTCATATAAATTAGGTTTAAGAAATAACGTTCTTAAATCGTTGATAGAAAACAACAAAACAGAAGTTTTACAATATGATTTGGAAGGCAATTTTATAAAAAAATGGAATTCAATGGTAGATATAGAAAATTCGTTGCATATTTGCAATCAAAATGTTTCTAAAGTATGTAAAGGAACAAGAAAAAAAGCAGGTGGTTTTATTTGGAAATATGCTAATCCAGAAAAAGTAAAAAAATATAAAAAACGTAATTAAAAAAATTACAACAATATGGCTTTACATATTAACAGTATTATGATATAATTAAATTGCTCATTACCATTGAGCCTCATGCTGAAATACCCTTTGTGGTATTGCACTATGTCTTAATTGATATAGTGCTTTTTTATGTAATTTTTATTATTTTTATATTTATTTTTTATTTATTTTGTGTTATAATTAATATAACAAAGGAGGTAAAAATGAAAAGAAACGTTATTCATATTGCGGTTAGTGAAGAACTAAAACAAAAGCTAACAGATGAAGCAAAAGAAAAAGGATTAACTTTAAGTGCTTATATTAGATTAATATTAATTGAAAGGAAATAGGAGGTAAAAATGGCACAAAGAAAGACAACTATATCTAAAAACAAAGAAGGGTATGGCTATAAGTATACTGAATTAGCAGAAATCAATAAATATTGTGAAGAAAATGGTATAACATACTATCAAGAAACAGAAACAAATGAAATTAATCAAGAAGATTATATTATTACTTATGTTACACAAAATGGAGAAACAACAAAGCATAGAGGTTGTAAAATAGTACAAGCTATATTAAGTGGAATTAAAAACCCAGTACAAGAGTACGGCAGTAGTTTAACTTATTGTAGGAGATACTCACTTTTAATGGCTTTAGGTTTAGCAACAGATGATGATGACGCACAAAGTTTATCTTTACCAAGTATAAGTAATTTAGAAGAAGCGAAAGCATATAAATTAACATGGGGAAAACACGCAGGAAAAACATTAGGAGAAATAGAAGAAAGTTATTTACATTGGTTACACCAAAATACAAAAGATGAAAATATTAAGACAGCTTGCGATTTTATAATTAGTCATCCAACAGAAAAAGATAATAAACTTTTAGCAGAATTTGAAGAATTATTAATAACTACTGATACTGACAGACAAAAAATGTATGATTATTACAAAGTAAATAGTAATAGTGAAATGACAACAGAACAATTAAAAGATGCTATAGAAGTAATGAAAAAGAAAGAGATTAAATAATGAAAATGTTTTATATGGGGATTTTATTATTATTTCAAATAATTTTATTAATAAGTAATAATAAAAACGTAGATAATGAATTAAGAAACGTAGTAACTTTAATCATAGGAGAAACAGGAATAGCTATATGTATAATAGGAGCGTTAGGATAATGGAAGATAAAGAAATATGTGAAATATGTGGTATAGAAACAGACGAATTATATGACACAGAAGGATGTATAAACGGAGGCGTTGGTATGGTATGTGAACAATGCTTAGAAGATTATGATATAGGTAGAGGTGTATAAATGACTGAAGAAGAAAGAAAACAAAAAGCTAGAGAATATGCAAAAAAATATTATGAAGAACACAAAGAAGAAAGAAAAATACAAATGAAAGAATATTCAAAAAAACTAAGGCTAGAAAATAATATAAAGAAAAAAGATTATATAGAAAAATTAGCTAAAAAAAATTTACGACAAAAAAA
>Ga0265299_10000812_pt1 | contig 37796 bp, 60 predicted proteins | sample AusTroGonzalo_MG_4_FD_193485 | JGI IMG/M metagenome (GOLD analysis project Ga0265299, IMG submission 193485) | Bovine rumen microbial communities from tropical cattle in Woodstock, Queensland, Australia - Gonzalo_02 | ecosystem: Host-associated > Mammals > Digestive system > Stomach > Rumen ... | reverse complement strand
GGCGAGAAGATCCGCTGCAAAAAGGCGTTCTTCGGATGGTGTACGGACATCCTGGACAACATTGAGGCCGAAGAATACTACCAAATGCTCCACGCGGACTACAAGGCGCAGAATATGCAGCCATGCCGCGACCCGCGCATTACGGCGTACCTGGGCGTTTCCAAGGCGGTTTGCGACACGTTCACGGAACACTTTGGACTCCCCGCCAAGCTCTGCTACAACCCTCTCACCGTTGACAAGCCCCGGAAGATGCTGCGGCTGATCTCCGCAACCAGGCTGACCAAGGAAAAGGGCGGTCATCGTATCGCGCAGTTGGCCCAGGCGTTGGAGAACGCCGGAATCCCCTACACATGGGAAGTGTTCACCAACAGCGCAGCAGACCGGGCGGCGAACAGGAACCCCAACATCATATTCCGGGATGTGCGCCTTGACATCCGTGACCAAATTGCCAACGCCGACTACCTGGTGCAGCTCTCCGACACGGAGGCGTACAGCTACTCCATCATTGAGGCCCTCGCGCTGGGAACCCCCGTCATCGTGACCCCCTGGCCTTGCATTGTTGACCTGGGCGTGTTGGACGGCGTGAACGGTTTTGTCCTGCCGTTTGATATGTCCGAGATCCCGGTGGAGCGGATCTACAAGGGCTTGAAGAAATTCAAGTACTCAATCCGGCAAGACTGTTTCCCGGAACTGCTGGCCCCCGGCAAGGGTGACTACGCAGAGGAAAAGAATGCCCCGGTGCGGGTGCGGTGCATCACATACTACTTTGATGTCGTTCTGCAAGCGTATCAGACCCCCGGCATGGAGCAGACCGTATCGCAGGAACGCGCCGACAAACTGGAAGACCTGGGCGTGGCAACAATCGTGGAGTGATTACACATGGACTTGATGCCATTTGATGAACTGAATAAATTCCGCGAGTTTGTCACGGCGTACAAGTCAGAAATGTACCACACGGAGCGGGAGCGCAGACAATTCCGGGATGACCTTGAGGAATACATCGAATGGCTGCTCATTGAGGCGTATTCCTACGGCAATGTCCAAGCCCGTGCAGACCTTGGATTGCTGGATGAAAGCCGGGACTACATGAACCCGGACAAGATCCAGGCGGCGATTGACAAGCGCGTTGCAGACAAAACCGCGTTTGAACGCCTTGCGGAGTACGCAGAGGACGATACATCCACCGTTGAAGACTTCCAGCGCGTAGCTGAAACGGACGCAACGCGGGTGTACAACACGGCGGTTTTGGATACGGCAGAGGAAACCAAGATACCGGGCATCAAAAAGCGTTGGGTTACTGCCGAGGATGATCGCGTTCGTGATGCGCATCGCTGGCTTGACGGAGTTGTTGTCCCGCTTGACGCAAAATTCTATGTGGACGGTGACTCTGCCTATGCACCCGGTGGGTTTTCAGACCCGGCCTTGAATTGCAACTGTAGGTGCGAAATTTCATTGATTCGTGAATAACAGAGGGTAACGCATGGCGGGATATGCCCCCGCCACCCTCTCTAAAAAAGAGAGGAAAAAACCCTATGGAAGAAATTTGGAAACCAGTTGTTGGCTATGAGGGCCTGTACGAAGTAAGCAACTTAGGAAACGTTAGGAGTATTGATCGCGTAAGGCACATTATCCAGGCAAACAGAGAGTACGACATTGTTGCAAAAGGAAAACCTATTATTCCGCAAGCAAGGCGGCATGGATACTTGTCGGTTTGGCTTTATGGACATGGCGGACGCGCAAAAAGAACAGGAAAACAGTTTTCTGTTCATCGTTTAGTCGCAGAGGCGTTTATCCCAAATCCAAATAGATATGCAGAAGTAAACCACAAGGACGAGAGCAAAACCAACAACTGCGCCGACAACCTTGAATGGTGCAACCATTTGCAAAACAGCAACTATGGGACAAGGCCACAGCGCATTGGAGATATGAACAGAAATGGAAAGAAAAGCAAACCGATTGCACAGTATACCCGCGATGGAGAACTTGTAAGAGTGTTCCCAAGTTTGCAAGAAGCAAGTCGAAATGGATTTAATGCGTCGAATATCTGCAACTGTGCAAAAGGAAATCCGCAATACTCACACGCATACGGATATTTGTGGAGATATGTAGGTGAATAACAGCCCCATGTGGGCGTTCTTCAAGCGAGTGAACGCTTAATAACGCAAAGTCAGACAAGACTTAAAAACGGAAAAACATGGTGAGGGAACACCTAAAAACGCAAAAGGAGAATACGGAATGAAAATCGATGTCAGCAAGATTGAGGGATTTGCGGATATGACCGCAGAGGACAAGCTCAATGCCCTTATGGGTTATGAGTTTGAGGATCCCAAACCCGCCCCGGACAACGGCGAAATCAGCAAGCTGAAAGCCGCCCTGTCCAAGGCCAATTCCGAATCTGCGGAGTGGAAACGCCAGTTTCGTGAGAAGCAGTCCGAGCAGGAGAGAGCCGAGGCCGAGAGAGCCGAAGCTGAAAAAGCCATGCAGGAGGAACTTGCCTCCCTCCGGCGCGGAAAAGTCGTAGACGAGTACGCCAAGAAATGCATGGGCATGGGCTATGACGCAGACCTTGCCGCCGAGTGCGCCGAGGCGATGGCTGACGGACGGTTCAATGATGTGTTCGCCGCCCAGCAGAAATTCATGGAGGCCAAGACCAAGGAGATCGAAGCGGCTGCGCTGAACAAGCAGCCCGGACTCTCCGCTGGTGCGCCCCCGGTATCCGCTAAAGAGAAAGCGGAAGAAAACCTCTATCGGAAGTATTTCGGACTTCCACCCATCTAATAATTCTTAAAAGGAGAGTAGAAAAATGTCTACTACTGTTGTCCCCTCTAACAACAACAGCATTTCCCTCGCGTCGAAGTTCCTGCCCCTGGTTGACCAGGTTTACAAGCAGGACAGCCGGAGTGCCATCCTGGATACCGCCAATGAGTATGTGCGGTTCGATGGTGCTAATTCCGTCAAGATCTACAATCTGTCCATCCTGGGCATGGGTGACTACTCCCGCAACGCTGGCTTTGTGAACAGCGATGTGACTGGCACCTGGCAGGAGTACACGCTGACCGCTGATCGCGGACGCAGCTATATGCTGGACGTTCTCGACAACGAGGACACCCTGGGCCTCAGCCTGGGCAATCTGCTGAACGTTGCCGAGCGTGAGCATATCATCCCCGAAGTTGACGCCTTGAATCGTAGGGCGGCGTGATAGCAATATCAACGCGAGAATTTACTGAATTGCTGGAAAACCCTAACGAATAAGACGAGGGCAATCAGCAGCCAAGGCTTAAAACCGAATAATAGCGAACTCAAAGGAGATTTGCGATATGGAAACTTGGAAATGTATTTCCGGGACAAATGGGAAGTATGAAGTTTCAAACGAGGGCAGAGTAAGGCGTGTTTTGCGTGACCCAAGGGCGATTGCAAAATACGGAGATTATAAATACTTAAAGCCCATAAGACACAAGGGGAAAGGAACTGACTACTTTGACCTTACTGTGGGTGAACGAGGAAGACAGCTTATACATAGGCTTGTAGCCGAAGCGTTCATCCCAAACCCGGACGGTTTACCGCAAGTTAACCACAAAAACTGCAACGGTAAAGACAACCGAGTTGAAAACCTTGAATGGGTTACAAATAGACAAAACGCGCTTCACGCAAAAGAAAACGGAGCAACCAAACCGTTTTACGAAGCGAAAAAAGTTTTGTGTGTTGAAACAAACCAAGTGTTTTCAAGCAGTTTTGACGCGGCAGACTTTGTAAACCACACAAAGTACAAAGATAGCCATCGAATAAAAGCGTTGGCAACAAACATTAGAGCGTGTGTGTGTGGTAAAAGGCCAACCGCATACGGGTATCATTGGAAACGGTTTTAAGCAAGGTTCAACGACTATCCCGCAAGGGAGTAGGGACAAGCGTCCCGAAGTGGTAAACCCCCGATAAACGGGGTGAAGATATAGTCTAATCTGCATAGAAATATGCAGCGGTACTCACAGGCGTAGTGAGTACGGGCAGAGAGTAGCGAACTCTGTTGAATAAAATGATCGATTCGCAGCTTACGCCACGGGTGCTGCCGCCGCGAACAAGGCCACCGAAACCCTGTCCAGCGGTTCCGGCGCGGTTGCCGCCATTGACACCGCCACCATCGCCCTGGATAACGCCGAGGTTCCCTATGAGGGCCGCATCCTGTTCGTCAGCCCCAAGACCTACGGTCTGCTGAAGAACGGCATCACCCGCATGGTGATGAACGGCGATCCCAACGTGAACAACGTGATCGAGATGTACAACGATATGCGCGTCATCCGTGTGCCGCAGACCCGGTTCTACACCGCCATTACTCTGCGCCAGCCCTCCGACAATGACGATGCGGGCGGCTACGCTGCCAACGGCAACGGCATCAACTTCATGATCGTGCATCCCTCTGCGGTGGCCCAGGTTATGAAGCACTATGTTGCCCGCGTGTTCAGCCCCCAGCAGAACCAGCAGGCTGATGCTTGGCTTGTGCAGCCCCGGTTCGCCCACGGCGCGTGGGTGCTGGCTCACAAGACCAACGGCATCTATGTGAACAGCGACTCCACCGTTTCCGGCTGATAACAGACCCCCTTTCCATGCGGGGTGGGGCTTTCATCCTTTCACTCCACCCCGCGCCTTTTCACAAGAAACGAGGTTGAACAATGACCAAGGCTGACGCGCTTGCCTATCTGAAAACTGTTCTTGGACTCACGGACACTTCGCAGGACACCATGCTCAACAGTCTGTTGGATATGGCTGCGATGGAGATCCTTAACTACAAGTACAGCTATATCGGCATTCCCACCGGGCAGACCGTGCCGGACACCGAGGATGCTATGACCTGGGTGTATTCCGTGGTTGAGGGGTTCAGCCGCCGTGGGGCCGAAGATCAGACGAGCCACAACGAGAATCAAATCTACCGCACGTTCAAACATGAGGACATGATTGCGTACATCCGGGCGCGAGTGATTCCCTACGCAAAGGTGGTGTAAGCCATGCGGACGCTTGAAATCAACAAGCAGCCGATGTGGTACGCCTTGCTGACCGGGAAATCCGAGGTGCTGGATGCCTACGGCAATCACACGGGCGTGTACCAGCTCACATATTCCTCCCCGGTGTACTACCCGGTGAATATGTCCGAGAGCAGAGGCACGGTGGACGCAGAGGCGTTCGGCATTGAAGCCGACTATGACCGCACGTTCGTTACCACGGATATGTCCTGCCCCATCCGGGAGGACAGCATCATTTGGTACGGGGCAGACCCCACCAAAGAGCCACACAACTACATGGTTCACCGCATTGCCAACAGTCTGAACGGCATCACCATTGCCATCCGTGGCGTGGATGTTTCTAAGGACCCGGTGGTTTCGGCGTGAAACTTGGAGAGTGGCGGGAGCTGTTTTCCCATCGGTATAAGCAGTACATTGACGAGCTGACAGAGCTTGGCATGGAAACGGCGCAGGATGCGTTTGACTCCGCTCCGGCTGAATACGGCAACGGCGAAGTGAATGTGACCCGCGAGTTTGACGGAACCACTAACTGCACCATCCGGGCGGTTGGCGAGGATGCCATGTTCATTGAGTTTGGGACGGGCGTGGAAACGATTGCCACCCGGCAGACGGTCCAGTCCGAAGTCCCCATTGAAGTCGGCTCATGGTCTGACGAGAACCACGGTGAGTTTGCCCGGACTGGGTACAAATACTGGCACTATGGCGGGACAGCCATTGCCGGGACACCGCCGATGGGCGGGATGCAGGAGGCTTGTGCGCAAATGCAGAACTGGTCTTCGACTATTGCGAGGAGGGCGTTCGGATGATCGACATTGAAAACAAGGTGCTGTCTGTTGTCCGGGATGCTGTTATCGCGCAGTTCCCCACCGCGTCCGTGTACGGCGAGTATGTGGATGTCCCCGCCTCGTTCCCTTGCGTCACCGTGACCGAGGATACGAACTACACCTATGTCTACAGTAAGGATGATGCCCTGGCAGAGCATCACGCTGATGTTCAGTACGCGATTAACGTGTACAGCAACAAGCAGACCGGGGCGAAGCTGGAGGCGCGGGCGATCATGAAAGTAGCCGATGATGCCATGCAAGGCATGAAGTTTTGGCGCACGATGACCCGGCAGGTCCCCAATGTAGACCGCACTATATACCGCATGATTGCCAGGTATCATGCGATTGTTGGAGAGCCGATGGAAGTCGGCAATGACCTGGTATACCAAATCTATCAGAGATAAGGAGAGTAACCTATGCAGGAGTTATCCACGGCTGGCGTTCTGCTGAAATACGCCGCCGCATCGTCCGGCTCTACTCGTCCCACGGCTGGTTACACCACAATTCCTTGCATTAAGGCAATCCCGGACTTCAACCCGGAGCCGGAAAGCCTGGAAGTCACGGATCTGTCGGATACCACCTGGCGGCGTTACATCCCCGGTCTGAAAGACCCCGGTGGTGCGCTGGCGTTCACCGCCAACCTCACCACGCAGTTCAAGACGGCCTGGGGCAACCTTTGCACGGCGTATGCCACCGCGTTTGCTGCTGGCAAGTCCATGTGGTTTGAGATCTATGTCCCCAACTTCGGCAGCTTTTTCTTCGCGGGCATTCCCTCCGAGCTGGGCATGACTGGCATGGATGTCAATGCGGTGCTGGAGATCGAGGCGTACATTACGCCCAACATGGTGCATGGCTGGGATACCAGTTCCACCACCTCTGCCTAATACATTAATAATAATGTAAGGAGAATGTGATGATGCAGAATGTGAAGCCGATCATCGTGACCGATGACGAAACCGGGCTGGAGTACACCCTGGAGTTCAGCCGGGAGTCCGTGAAATTCGCGGAGGCGCGGGGGTTCAAAATCAACGATGTTGGTGACTACCCCATGACCAAGATCCCGGAGTTGTGGTTCTACGCTTTTCGTATGCACCACAAGAATGTTTCCAGGGCGCAGACCGACAAACTGCTTGACGGCCTGGGCGGGATCCCCAACGGGCTGCTGGAACGGCTGGGCGAGTTGTACGCCGCTCCGTTCTCCGCTCTGACCGAGGGGCAGACCGAGGAAAACCCCAAGGTGACGGTGAGGCTGTAACCCGCACGGATTCACCGTCTACCTACACCGAGTTGTTTTGGGAGGCGTTACCAACCTACTTGTCCATAGGGATGACCGCAGACGAGTTTTGGAACGCCTCTCCCTTTTTGGCAAAGGCTTATCTTGAAGCGCACAAACTCCGGCAACGGCAGCGGAACGAGTACGCATGGCTCCAGGGCGCGTACATCCATGAAGCCGTGGGGGTTATCGTCAGCAACGCGCTGAAAAAGGGCGGCAAGAAAGCCGAATACCCAAAAGAACCCGCAGACCTTGGCCTGGAAACCGAAGCGGAGAAGAAAGTCAAGGCGCAGCGGGAGCGGGAAAAAATCATTGCCAGTCTTACTGCCTGGAAAAAGGCATGGGACAGGCAAACAAAGAGTGGTGAGAAACCATAGCAACCATTATTGACGAACTGGAAATAAGAGTAGAAACCAACGGCCTTGACGCGCTGATGAAGAAGTTGGACCAGGTTGACAAGGCGTTCAGCACATCCAAAAAGGCCGCCAATGGGTTTACCGAGGCCACGGAAAAGATCGGCAAGTCGGCACAGGCGGCTGGTAAGGCAGCAGAGCGGGGCGCGATTGGAATTGGGAAATTCGGCGCGTCCATCCTGCGCATTGTGAAGTACCGGGCCATCCGTGCCGTCATTCGCAACATTACCGAAGCGTTCAGCGAGGGCCTTGCCAATGTCCGGGAATACTCTGCCGGGTTGACCGGGGAGGGGCATAGAATCGCGGCGGCGTTCGACAGTATGTCCACGCACTCGCTGACGATGAAAAATCAGATCGGTTCGGCGTTTGCGGAGGTGCTGTCCTCCATCTTGCCCATCATTGAGAAAATCGTTGCTGTGCTGACCCGCGCTGCAAATGTCATCTCGCAGTTCTTCGCTGCACTTGGCGGGAACGCGAAGTATTACAAGGCGGTTGATGTCACTAAGGATGTGGCAGACAACCTGGGCAGCGGGGCTAAACAGGCCAAAGAGATCCGCAACACGCTGATGGGCTTTGATGTCATCAACAGACTGGATGCTCCCAACGAACCGTCCGGCGGCGGTGGTGGCGGGGCTGCGGATGCTGCCAACAATATGTTTGAGTACACCGATGTCAGCAACCGCATTCAGAAATTCGCCCAGGCAGTCCGGGACAATATGCCCGCAATCGAGGCGGCGGTTGGCGGTTCCTTGCTGGCCCTTGGTGCGATCTTGACATTTACTGGGGTTGCCATCCCCATTGGCCTTGGCCTTATGGCGGCTGGTGCATACACGCTTGGAAAAGCTGTCGCAGAAAACTGGAACAGCGTTGATCCGAAAGTCGCGGCGGCTGTAGGCAGCGTGGCGGCAATCGTTGGCGGTGCGCTGCTGGCATTGGGTGCTATCCTTGCGTTCTCCGGCGCAAACATCCCCCTTGGTATCGGCCTTATGGTAGCGGGCCTTGGGTCCTTTGCCGCGAGTTACGTTGCGTGGGGCAAACTCAATGCAGAGCTTAGAACGCAGATCGCAGACATCGGCCTTGTTGTCGGCGCGTCCCTCATGGTGCTGGGCTTCATCTTCCTGCTGATGGGCATGGTTCCGCTTGGCATTGGGCTTATGCTTGCCGGGGGCGTTGCAATCGGTATCTCCCAGGCAATCGGCGAGGGTACGCTGCTGAAAAAGCTCAAAGAAATGTGGAAAGGCATCACCGACTGGTACAACAACACCATCGCGCCTGTGCTTACCTGGGCGCATTGGGAGGCTATTTGCGAGAAAGTCTTTAGCCCCCTGGTTTCATTCATCTACGGAATCTTCCAGCCCGTGCTGGAGCTGCTTAACTTCATCTTTGGCCCCCATTCGGCGCAGTTTGATGTGAATCTCAATGTTGGATATGGGTATGACCAAAACAATATGTTCCCGGTGTATGCGTCCGGCGGTTTCCCGGAGGACGGGCTGTTTATGGCGAACCACTCCGAGCTGGTGGGGCAATTCAGCAACGGAAACACCGCTGTGGCAAACAACTCGCAGATCATTGCTGGCATTGAACAGGGCGTGTACCGCGCTATGTCTAACGCCATGAGCAATCAGAGCCAGCGGCCCATTGAGAACCGGGTTTACCTGGACGGCAAGGAGATCGGCGCGGCAAGCAGACGCTATGACCGCAACATGAACAGGGCAACGGGGGTGGCGTTAGGATGACATTCACGATAGGCACAGGCGGTTCCGCTGTGGATATGGTCAAGTATGTTGCCCACGATGACGGATTCAAGTGGCAGCGGTATGACATTGACTCCCCCAACACGGGGCGTACCCTGGACGGCCTTATGCACCGGGGCCGCGTTGCCACCAAGATCCGGCTGGATATCAAGTGCAGACCCTTGACGGCATCGGAATTGAGCATTGTCCTCAACGCCATCCTCCCGGAGTATGTCAGCGTAACCTATTCCGACCCCATGCTGGGAACGGTGACGAAGACCATGTACAGCAACAACAACCCGGCTGTTCATGCGCTGAAAAACCCGGACGGCACGGAGTGGTGGGACGGAATCTCGTTCCCCCTGGTAGAGAGGTAAGGCCATGTATGATGTATCGCAAACATGGCAGACGCTTATCGCAGATGAGCTGCATTGGTTTGAAGTCAAAGTTGTAATTGACGAGGATGGTACGCCCATCAATGTCCCGGCGAGTTCCATCTTTGACCTCTCCATCCAGCAACGGGCCTTTAGTGGCGAACAGCCCACCGTGGGGGCTTGCCTGTCGGCAGAAATAGACCTAAAGATTCTAAGGCCGGGTAGCAACATCCCGCGCATGGCATCTATATCTCCGTATGTCTGCGTGACCAACGGTACGACAACATCCGAGTGGATCCCGCAAGGCAAGTTTTTCATCGACACGCGGGAATACAGTCAGAACGATGACAGTCTAAATGTTGTGACCATCCACGGTTACGATTCCATGTTGAAGACGGAGGATAGCTACCCGGATACTACACACGCGTGGCCTATGTCGGACATTGCTGTTGTGAACGAGATCGCCACCACAATCGGCGTAAGTGTTGACCCCCGGACAACCGCGCTGATGACCAACAACTATCAAATCTCTGCCCCGGCGGGGTACTCCATGCGAGAGGTCCTTGGCAACATAGCCGCCATGTACTGCGGGAACTTTATCATGAATTATGATGGAGAACTCCTGCTGGTGACAATCGACAGCTATCCCCCGGAAACAAGCTATATCGTCACAGGGGCCGGAAACCCCATAACGTTCGGAGGTGATCGTATCCTTGTCAGCGCAATATGACACCAACAGGCTTGGCAAGCGGTACATGGAGCTTGATGCCTCCCCTCCGCTTGACACCTACACAGGCGTGGAGATCGTTGTGGACGATGAAACCAGTTTCTTTGCTGGGGACACTTCCGGGCGCGTAATCACCATTGAGAATCCGTGGGGTACGCAAGCCCAGGCCGACAACATCCTTAACAAACTGCGGGGCTTTACCTACAAGCCATACACGGCGAGTGGTGTGCTGCTTGACCCCGCCGCAGAGATTGGTGACGGTGTTGTTTTCGACAACACTTTGTACTCCGGCATCTTTAAGCTGTCCCGCCGTTATGATTCCCTGTCTGCTGCCGAAGTAGCGGCCCCGCAGGACGAAGAGATTGACCATGAGTATCCGTATGAGTCGAAGCAATCCCGCGATATCGTCCGCAAGTTTTCCGCTGTTGAATCCGAGTTTGCCATTCAAAGCGATCTGATTTCTGCCAAGGTTAGCAAGACATCCCCAGCGGGACAGACATCGTTCTCTTGGGAGCTGACGGATAGTGCGTGGGAGGTGAAGTCCTCCGGCACAACTATCTTCAAGGTGGACAGCACAGGGGCCACGGTGCGGGGCGTTATCACCGCAACGAGCGGGATGATTGGCGGTTTCAATATCGGTACAAGCGCGATATGGAACAACATCAATGACTTCTACAACCCCGGTGGGCTGACCTACGGCGTGTACCTGGGTACGAACGGAATCCGGCTGGGCCGGAATTTTGTCGTGGACATGGCTGGAAACATTTCGGCGGCGAACGCGACCCTGTCCGGGACGCTGAACGTGGGTGGTGCGTACATTGACGCGGCAACGCTAAGAAGTGGGGCGCAGAGTGCAGCTACCTACGGCGGTTCCTGGACAAGCGGTTCCAACTGGGGCTTTGCTTACGGAAACGCCACTCAATCCCAAAGCTACGGGCCGGAGAACTTCTACGCTAACAACCTACGCGCCCCGCGTGTATATGCGAACACCTATCTTTACGCCGCCACTTTGCAAGTCGGCAGCTATCAAGCGTCCTGGCAGACGAAGACCATCTCCGGCGTGACAATCAACTACCTTGGGAGATAAACGCATGAAAGAGTTTTTAGAACGCCTGCTGCAATCCCTTAACGAGATCGAAGTCAAGGGTAAGGCGAACATAGACATCCTGCTGGGATGCATGATGGCAATCGAACGCGCCATCGCGCAGACCGAGGAAACCAAGGAGGGACAAGAATCCAATGGCTGATGTAACCATAAACTCCCTCGACAACATTGATGAACTGGCAAACCCGGATCTTTTGGTTGTTTGGGACGCATCCAGCAATACCGCGAAAAACATCAGCGGACAGCAGATGACCACATGGCTGACGGCCCTTGCATACGGTCACGGTGGTATCGCAAGCATTGTTAAGACATCCTCTACCACAACCGACCCTGTGGTTGACACTTACACAATCACCTATGCGGATGCCAGCGTCAGCACATTCAATGTGACAAATGGGGCAAAGGGTGATACTGGAGTTGGCGCATATGTTCATCTCAAATGGGCCGCGCAACAGCCAACGGCAGACAATCAGATGTCCAACACCCCGGACGAGTGGATTGGTATCTACTCCGGGTCCTCGTCTACTGCCCCGGCGCACTATACTTCCTACGCCTGGTATCAGTACAAGGGCGATAAAGGCGATGGTGTGACGAGCATCACTTGGACGAGCAACAGCGATAGCCAGCCACAGGGTACGCCCGGAACCACGGACACCTACACCGCGTATGTCGGTAGCACTTCTGTTGGAACGTTTACCGTGCGGAACGGCGCGGATTCGCTGAACGGCATCCCGGCTGGCGGCAGTATCGGGCAACTGCTGGCGAAGTCTGGCGCGGATGATTATGAGTCGGCATGGACGAGCCTATACACCGACACCACAAGCGGCTACTGGAAGATTCGCACATGGGCCGATGGTACGAAAGAGGCTTGGTATAATCAATCCATGTCCTTTTCCTGCACAAGTGCCTACGGATCTTGCTACATAAACAATGTGCAGTTAAACGAGTTGGCAATTCCGAGTTTGATTTCAAACGTTGAGCTTATTAACCTTGGAACGCAAGTGCCGGCAACCGCAACCTCTGTAATTGGTGCGTTTGTATATGGTGCATCTTCTCCCTATAAAATTGGTTGCGTTTCGGGCAGTTCCGGCACGTTTTCTGTGTATCTGAACGTGTATGTTCGCGGTTCTTAAACAAGGAGGTAAACAATGTACGGTATTGATGTATCCGAGCATCAGCACGCAAACTTTGATTTCTCGCAGTATGCGGACGGACAGCATTTCGTGATCATCCGTGCTGGCTGGGCGCAGACCGAGGACGCGTGCTTCAAGATTTTTGCGGACAAGTGCGATAAGCTGAACATCCCCTACGGCGTGTACTGGTACTCCTACGCGCTCAATGCGTCACAGGCTATCAACGAGGCCAAGGCGATGCTCCGCGTCATCGCTGGGCGCAACATCTACTGCGGTGTGTGGATCGATATGGAGGATGCAGACCATTACAAGCGCGAACGTGGTGCGTTGACGCAGAGCGTCTGCACCAGCGTGTGCAAGGCTTTCTGCGACACCATTGCCGCCGCCGGATACCACGCTGGCATCTACGCCTCCGCTTCGTGGTTCCACCCCAACGGGTTTATTAAATCCACATACGGGTATGACAAGTGGATCGCCAGCTGGCGCGATGGCACAGACCGCGCCGCCGCAGAGTTCATGAACATCTGCTCCATTTGGCAGTACCGTGGTTCCCCGCTGGATCTCGACAGGATGTTCGTTCCTATCAGCTGGTTCTGTGAAGATGCCAAAGCCCCGGCTGTCAAGAAAACCGTTGACGAGTTGGCGCAGGAAGTCATTGACGGCGTTTGGGGCAACGGGGAATCCCGCCGTGCCGCCCTCATCGCGATGGGCTATGACTACACCGCCGTTCAGCGGAAAGTGAACGAACTGCTGTCCGGCAAAGCGGCTCCCGTGGACGAGATCACCGACCTCGCCAGGAGGGTCATCAACGGTGAGTTTGGCAACGGACTGGCCCGCAGAATGAAGCTTGGCAGTAAATATGATGCTGTTCAGAAAAAGGTGAACGAGATCCTCGCGGGGAGGTGAAACCGTGAGCAACAAGACTTACGATGTGCTGAAGTATATCGCGCAAGTAGTTCTCCCGGCCCTTGGAACTTTGTACTTCGCTCTTGCCGGAATTTGGGGCTTTCCGTATGGGGAGCAGATTGTTGGCACTATTACCGCCATCGACACGTTCCTTGGGGTGATACTCCGCATCTCGTCCAATGTCTACTACGGCAAGCATGAGGGGGAGTAAGGTTGCTGTCAGAGTACAAGCCTGTCATCTTCAACGCCCCCAGGGAGTTTGAAGAGATAGAGATTTACTTTGCCCACGATATCCACTACGGCTCCGCACAGCATGACAGAAAGAAGTGGGAGCGGTTCAAGCAGTTGGTTATGTCCAAACCCAACCGCTATATCATTTGGGTGGGGGACTACTGCGAGAACGCAATCGCCGGGAGCAAGAGTGACCTCTACACGCAGACCGCACAACCCTGGGCGCAAAAGGAATGGTTGACCGAGCAGTTTATCGAACTGAAAGACCGCTCCATCGCCATAGTCCCCGGCAACCATGAGGGTAACAGGATCACACGGATATGCGGACTGTACCCGGTGTATGACTGCGCAAAGGACGCGGGGATCCAAGACCGCTACAGACAGACCTTTGCCGTCGTGGACATCGGCGTGGGGGACACAAGGCACGGTGACGGCAAGCAAGCCCGGTATGTGGGCTACATTGTCCACAAGCTAAAGGACTTCAAGAACTTCAACGGTGCGCTTTATGTGGACGGCATTGACTTTGCCGCATTTGGGCATGACCACGCCCCCAAGTCCGTCCCCCGTGGCAAGCTCGTTTATGACAAGAAAAATAAGTGCGTTGTCCAGCGGGATGTTGAAGTGATCGATGGCGGGTCTTTCCTTACATACGGCGGGTATGCCGTTGACGGCGCGTATGTTCCCAACAGCACCAAACTGTTCTACTTGGCCCTTGGCGGCAGCAGAGCAAAGTACACCTCCAGCAGAAGTTACAACGTGTAAGGTGGTGACAATGTAATGAGTGATGCGATTGTGGGGCTGATTGGTTCCGTGATCGTTGCCGTTCTTACACTCATCGGAGTGATCTATCAAAGCAGGAAAGCCAACGAAGCGGTTTTTGCGAAACTGGACAAACAGAGCGAACTTGCCGACACAAGGCTGGACGCAAAGCTGGAAAAGTACCAAGCCGTAACGGACACCAAGATAGAAGAACTCACAAGAGAGGTGCGGAATCATAACGAGTTCGCCACCCGCGTTCCGCTCTTGGAGGCCGAAGATAAACGGCTCAATGAACGGCTCAAAGCCCTTGAAAACCGCGCTTCGTGACAAAAACAACCCTCCCCACATCCGGGGAGGGAGTTTTTTGCTTATGCCCCTGTGAGGCCCTGTGGCGCGTTGTGGGCGATTTTAAAGTGGGTAGGGTAATTATATACCCCCCTATCGAAAACGCTCTCCTGCGCAAAAACTTTAATACGGTCAAGTAAACCAGTAATCATGCTGGAAAAGTTTGATTAATATTATGCTTTGGACAGAAACGCCCCGTTTTGTAGATGGAAATATTGCGGAAACCGCACTCTTTTAATTTATCCCATTATGTACATAACGCAAAATATCACATGATATATTACCGTTTGTATATAAAAGTGTGAAGTCCCCGGTTTCCGGGCGTGGGACTATCTTGGTTAGGACGCGTGACCAAAATGCCTTTTTGCCAGCGTCAGAAAGCCCATCGTATGCGGACAGGACGGTCTTAATCTCCTCCGTGCTTACCGGGCGCGGGCTGCTTTCCGCTTCGATGATGGCGTTGCACAGGGCCTTGTAGTCCTCTGCGTACTTCTCCTTGGAGATCAGATTCTCCATGTACAGATCCGTCAGTTTGTCACGCTTGGCCTTTAACGCGCTGATGTCCGGGGCTTTCTGCTTCTTCTTTTTAATAGCAAGATTGTACTCCTTAACGGACGGCATGAGCTGTGACAAGCAATATCTTTCCAGTTTCTTCTCGTTGATGTAGTAGCCCTCGCAGAGGGCCTCGTCCTTTCTGCAACAACGGTAAGCATTGTATCCGTTGTTGTTAGCGGACGATAGTTTGCGCCCGCAGTAGGGGCAGACAACCAGCCCGGAGAAGATGTACACCCTGTTCGTCCGGGTGGCGCGTTGCCCCCGCGTCTGCTTGATGTTGTTGGCAAGGTTGAATGTCTGCTCGTCTATTAACCCAGTATCAAGGTAGGTTTTGTTGCGGAGCATATAGCTGATCCCCTGTGTGGTCAAACCAAATCTCCGGGCGGTTTCCTTTATAGACCGTGTATTTATATATGTATCGAACAGCTCCACCACTTTGGGCGCATCATCTGATGGCGCGTAGTGACCGTCCACAAGTTTGATGCCAAGGGGTACTTTCCCGGCGGGGACAAGCCCTCTCCTGCGCTTGTCTTCAAATACGGCTTTGATGCGCTCTGAGGTACGATCAGCCTCATCCTGGCTAATGGACAATACCAGGTTCGTCAATAATCTTTCGTTAGCTGTGGATGTGCCGTACCGCTCCGTGATTGCCGTCCATGTTACATTGTTCGCTTCAAGGACATCTTGACACTTGTAATACTCCCGGATGTTTCGCGTCCAGCGGTCTAACTTTGTGAACGCAATCAGATCGATTCTGCCCATCTCTACATCACGCAGGAGCCGCTGGAGTTCCGGGCGTTTGGAGATTGGCTTACGGGCAGAGATACCCAGGTCTATGTAGTGGTCTATTATTTTATATGTATGATTAGCCGCCCATTCGTCCAGGGCGGCTTTTTGTGCGTCTATCGACAAACCGTGCATCGCTTGCTCCTCTGTCGATACGCGGCAGTACAATGCTACACGCATTACAATCCCTCAATCTCACGCACATCCGGCTTTGAGAAATCATCGCCCTGGATGTGCTTTTTTACTTCATGGTCTAATGCTTCAAGCTGACGCTCATGACTATCACGTTCATTTACATACACGTTGAAGAACCCGTTGGCATCCTTAGACACGCATCCGTGGACACCGATAGGCAACGGTACGGTACGAACGCAATAGTCTGCGCCCTCAATCAACAATTCCGTTCTCCTCCTTATATTTATTGAGCATCGCTATTGTTTCGTAGAGCTTGGAGCGCGGGATCCCACGGGCCGCGTCAAATAGCACTCGCATATCCACATTGTCCAGCAATTCCTGCCGGACGGCAATCTCGTCCTCCAGCTCCCCGCTGACATTGCCAAGGAGATAGTCTACGCTTACATCAAAGAATGTGGCAAGTTGATTCAGCACTTCCGGGCTGGGGGTGCTGTTTTCTTTTTTCCACTTTGCAGCAAGGCTTCTGCTCCGTCCTATTGCCACCATTACTCCGCTGGGGGTGTACCCATTTTTTCTGCACAGTTCCTCAAACCTTTCCATGAACATAGCAAACCCCTCCGTAATAATTTGTAATAGATGCGTAATAAAATGTTTCTTGTATTATTACGAATGCAGAGTTATTATGAAGATGCTTCAAGATTCGTAATAATGATTTGCGTAGCGGCTGTTGTTATTACGCATTATTAGTGAAATGGTATCACAGAAAGGGCGCATCTGTCAACCACATTTTACAATATCACAATGGTTGACCGATAAACAGGACAGAAAGGAGAAAGGGATGCAGGAACTGGTTGTTGTGTGGGAGAACGGCGATACGGATGTGTATGAGTACATCAACGAGGCCGAAGCGGAGCAGCATGGCAGAGATATGAAGACTGCCCTGGGAAATCAAATCGCGTGGTGGGGAACCCGTAGAAAGGTGGGCTGATGATGGCAAACATTATCGTGGGGCTGGCAACGCTGCTGATGGCGGTGGGAGCGGCTGTGAGGTTGCTGTGAGCTTGGACGAGCTTATTCTCCGGGCAATGATAGAAGCCCTCAAATGCGATGGCTATGAAGCAGAAGTAACAAGGGGAGGTGAAACCGATGGGCATGGCATTTGCGATGCTTGACCACTATGAGGGGGAGCGGAGTTCAGTCTACCGCATTCGCATGAACCGCACGGTGCGGGATGCGATGGCGGGTGTGGAGTTTGTGCAAGTCCTCAAATCCACCCGGATCCCGGTGGACTATATCGTCATCAAGCCCGCGGAGGAGAACGCCCCGGTTAAGAAGTCCCGGCTGCTGCGCAAGAACAGCGATGTGCAGATTACCGCCAATGGGTATGTCAGCGCGGGATTCCTCCCCCGGCATTGGTTTGGGACCGGGGAGAAGTACAAAGTCAAAAAGGCAAAGGACGGATCGTTCTATATCTGTTTAAAGGAAAGGATGGGTGATTAACAACATGGCGTTAGAACTGGACAGACTTCTGACGCGGGACAGGGACCAGGCTATCAGAATCCGGGAGCTGGAGGAAGAGAACCGCAAGCTGAAACGGCAGATTGAATCATATGTGATCGAGTTCCGCGTCTGCCGATTCTGTGACAACCTCCACAAGGATTGCACCCCAACCGGGGGCGATTGCATACCGAGGTGGTGTGGCCTATGAACAGGGACTATGGCGAGTTTGCACCGATCATGGTGTATTCCTACCAAATGGAGCAGACCTGTCCCTACAACGATTCTGTTGCCTGTGAGAAGACCGGGCGGGCTTGCGACAAATGCGGGTGGAACCCGGACAACAAGCAGCTTATCGCTGATAGGCTGTGGGACGCGGTGGAGGCGCATGAGCAATGGCTGACTTCGGAATGATGCAGACGGCATGGAATGTGACGGACTACCCGGATCCCCCTTATCGTCACCCGGTCTTCTGCCCGGTTTGCGGGAACGAGTGCGACTGGATCTATGAGAACGAGCTGGGGGAAGTGGTGGGTTGCGATGGTTGCTTGTCGGAGATGGATGCCTATGAGTGGGCCAACCAGGGGGAGATGTAAAAAATGAGGAAAGTGATCGTGGCCTTTATTGCGGGTCAACTGACGCAGCTGGTGTGCCACGCGGTGTGCGTCAACTTTTGGTGGGAGTATCAGATGCCGTTTTGTATCGCGGGTGGATTCCTGGTGACGGTTGCCGTACTCGCCGGAGTGTGGGTGGCGAAGCACAGCACGGATCCTGTTGCTCCCAAAAACTACCGCGAATGGGCGCAAGTCCCTGGGGGTAGGAAGTGAGCAGTAAGTCGAAGAAAAAGCCCCTGTCCTACACCATGTCGTTGACCAAAGCCGTGGACAACGCGCTGACTATCTTCATGTGGGCGTTTGCAAGCGGGTTCAGCCCGGAGCCGGATCAGTTTGAAAGATTGAAGCATGAAGTGCAGAGCGTCCGGGACAGCATCATCAGCGGGGCATTGACGATTCCGCAGTTGCGTAAGGCGTTGAAAGAGGACTACGGCTGGGAGGGGGGATCGTGACAGCAACACTTTTGGTTACGTTCGTTGCCGTCTTCTTGACCCGGGTGGTGTATGAGGTGACAAGATGAACGTATACATCAAGGGCATGGAGATGCCAACCAACTGCTGTCAATGCCCGGTAAACATGGAAATCTGCAAGCGGGGCTATAAGTATCTGCTTGAACACCCGGAACTGTATGACAAGAGAGCGGATGATTGCCCTCTCGCCCCCGTCCCGAAGCATGGGGATTTGATAGACGGGGTTGCACTCCGTGCAGAGGTTAAAAAACACGCTACGCCATCGGACGCTTGGGTGTTTAGCCTTATACGGACAGCTCCCATCATCATCCCGGCAGATAAGGAGGCGGGTGAATGAGCAGAACAATCTACCTTGACCTCAACGGAAATGAGATTGACCCGCTGACCGAGCCGCCCATCGTGACCAACGCCGACCGCATCCGGGGCATGACGGACGAGGAACTGGCAGAGTGGATGCACAGCATATCACCGGCTGATAATTGGAGTTGGTGGTTGGAGGGAAAAACATGGTTGGAATGGCTCAAAAGCTCCGTGGAGGTAGACAATGGCTGAATACATCGAAAGAGAAGCGGCTTGCTCCTTAATGCCTGATGACTATTACGGATGGCGCGACAAACAGTTTTTGAAGTCTGTTCCTGCCGCTGATGTTGCCCCGGTAAGGCATGGGAAGTGGGTTTGGGACGAGGACGGCATAGACTGGGGCATTGGTTCGTGGCGTTGCTCCGAGTGCCATACAAGACCCGAAACGTGGTGGCAAGGGAAAAGAAGCACCCCCTACAACAAAAGCGGTCATTATTATTGTCCCAACTGCGGGGCAAAGATGGATGGTGAAGCAGATGGCTAAAGCAACAGAGATAACCGTTGATGTCAAAGTCAACATCCCGGACGAAACGATCTGTCGTTGTTTTAGAATCCTTGAAATGTGGATGGATGACAACCCGGACAAGCGCATTGTTGTGGACAGGGTTGCATACAATGACGGATACGGTCATGTGATCCGGGTGGAAAGGGATGACAATGGGCAAACTGATTGACCTCACCGGGCAACGCTTCGGACGGCTGACTGTTATCCGGCGGTACGGCACGATCCGCACGGAAGAGAACATCTACCCGACTTGGCTTTGTCATTGCGACTGCGGGACAGAAAAGGTAGTCACGGGCCGATACCTCCGCACAGGCCGGACGAGATCCTGCGGGTGTATCCAGCGCGATAGGTACAGAAAGGCGGTGGAAACGTGAATGTTATCACAGCGTTCATCGTAGGCATTCTAATTGGCGTACTGATTATGTGCGTCCTTGTAACAGGGAGTGGTGAGTGACGGCAGAGCAATTTCAGAATAAGGAACTGGCTGAGTTCCTTGAGGATTCCGTCCACGGTCTGTTTGACCTAAACCCGGATTACATCGCCACGGTAGCGGTCAACGATACCGCCGGGATCGCCTCCACGCAATACTTTAACTGCGGCGTAGAGGACAAGGCGCGGATGATCCACCACATCCTCACGGACATCATTATGGACATTGTTCTGTCCAACATCGAACTCATCAACAACGCCATTATGGAACTGAATGACGAAGATGGGGAGGAGGATGACGAAATTGAGTGACGAAACAAAGGGGGAGGGTAAAAGGATAACCCCCCTCCGGGCGATCCGGGAGAAATGCCTGGATTGCACACTTGGCAGCGCGAACGAGGTTAGCCTTTGCCCTATGGAAAACAGCTGCTCCCTGTGGCCTTTCCGATTTGGGAAGAACCCCAACGTGAAGCTGTCGGACGAGGAACGTGAGCGCAGGTCCCGGATGGCGCGGGAAAACCTGGCCTTTACCAACCGCATCAAGACCGCTGACTTCAAGTCGGTGGAGGATGATTAATGACAACAGAAAAGGAGGCTGAAAGGATGCAGATGCCGTATGACGAACGGCTGGCACACTATGAGCGCGAGAAGATGGAGATCCCCCGCAAGGCCGGGGACTCCAAAACGTATGAGGCGATGCTGAAAGCACTCGCCAGGAAGTGGAGGATCTGATGCTTAATTCTGCAAAGGTGTTTCTAACTACGGACATTGCCATGCTGGAGCATATGCTCATCAAGGATGCTCACCCCCTGGAGCTGGAGCAGGACGGCTGGCGGTACTATATCGCCGGGGTGCATGACATGGCAGAGCGGATCATCAAGGAAATCGAAAGGGGGCTGGGGGAGTAATGGGAATCCCGGTTCTAATCTTGGGCGCATCCGGCAGCGGTAAGTCCGCATCCATGCGGAACTTTACCCCGGACGAGGTTGGGGTCTTCAACGTGGGGAGCAAGCCCCTCCCCTTTAAGACAAAGCTGCCCCTGTTTAACTGCTCTGACTACAGCAAGATCATAGCGGCGATGGCAAAGTCCGACAAAAAGGTTTTCGTTGTGGACGATTCACAGTTCCTTGCTGTGTTTGCTAACTTCGCCAGGGCCAAGGAAACCGGGTACGGCAAGTTTGTGGACATGGCCCTCAACGAGTACAATCTGATCCAGTTCGTCATCACCAAGCTGCCGGATGACACCATCGTCTACTTCATGCGGCACATCGAAACTGATGTTGATGGGCGCGTTCACGCCAAGACCATCGGCAAGATGCTGGATCAGAACCTGGGCGGGCTGGAGTCCATGTTCTCCATCTGTCTTATGTGCAACACGGACGGCAATGAGCATTGGTTTGAAACGCAGAGTGATGGGTACACCCCGGCGAAGTCCCCCATCGGTATGTGGGAAGAACGGAAGATTGACAACGATCTCCGGGATGTGACCGCCAAGATCCGGGACTACTGGGGGATCTGACATGGCACACTTTGAATCCGGCGTTAAGGACTATGTGCGCACAAGGGCTACCGTGGAAGTCTACTTCCCGGTGGATTGGCGGGGCAGCGCGGATATCTCTTGCTCACAATGCTTTTTCTTCCGCAGGAACTATCAGACTTGCGGGCTGAACGGAGAAGTGTGCCAGTACCCTAACAAATATGTTGGGGATTCTTGCCCCCTGGAACCAGTAGAGGAAAATGCTGACGATCAGACCGATAATCCTGCGTGAAGCAAACGCTTATGTAGCACAGCATCATCGGCACAACATTCCTACAAACGGACACAAGTGGTCTTTAGCGTGTTATGACGATGACAGGCTTTGCGGCGTGGCGATTGCTGGGCAACCGATTGCCCGTAGGTTGGATGACGGTTTGACTATAGAGGTGCGCCGGGTTTGTACTGACGGCACATACAACGCTTGTTCCAAACTGTATGGGGCGTGTGCAAGGGTAGCAAAAGAGATGGGCTATAAGCGCATCATTACCTACACGCTACAATCAGAACCCGGCACATCTTTGACAGCAAGCGGTTGGCACAACTGTGGCGAAGCTGGGGGGGCATCTTGGGATGTCCCATCCAGGCCAAGGGAAGAATACCAAGAAACACTTTTTGGCATTGAGCGCAAATATCCAAATGAGCGAAAAATACGATGGGAAAAAATATTTTATTAAAGGAGAAACAGAATGAAAAAACCCAACGGATTTGACAATGTGGAGGCCATCGGCAACACGGAGTACAAGCGGCTCCCCGCTGGCGGCTATGTCGCACGGATCATCAAGGTGACTGACAACCCGGAGAAGAACTTCTTGCAGATCGAGTTCGACATCTGCGAGGGCGAGTTCATCTCCTACGGCGCGAACTGCATGGAACGCAACGGCTTCAACCCGCTCAAGACCAGGGCGTACTACGACACCAATCTCCCGGAGAGCGATCCCGACTATGAGAAGAAGCACAGGAGGGCGATGGGCATCTTCAAGGGCTTTACCGAGGCCGTGGAGCAGAGCAATGCCCCCTATGTGTGGAAGTGGGAAGATCAGACCCTTGTTGGGCGCGTTGTCGGCGTGGTGCTGGGTGAGCGAGAGTACCGCAAGCCGGACGGCTCCATCGGTACGGTTTTTGATGTGCGCTTCAAGACATCTGCTGCCATCCGCGAGGGCCGCTTCAAAGTCCCGGAGAAAAAACTGCTCCAGGTGGACACCACTCCTGCTTTCACGCCCATCGATGATGACAGCACCGAGCTGCCGTTCTGATTATGTCCGGCAAACCTAAACACGGGATGTCCCGCACACGTTTATATCGTTGTTGGGCAGATATGCGAACAAGATGTTTGTGCGAAACAAACCCTTGGTATCCTCAATATGGCGGGCGTGGGATAAGTGTTTGCAAAGAGTGGGCAGACTTTCAAACTTTTGCGAAGTGGGCAATCGAAAACGGATATTCTGATTCATTAACAATCGACAGGATTGATAATAATGGCAATTACTGCCCGGAAAACTGTCGGTGGTCTACTCAACATGAGCAATCAATGAACAAACGGCATCTGCCAAGCAGAACAGGGTTTGTTGGTGTGCGGGAAAAAACTACCAAATACAATACTTATTATGTTGCGGAAGCAACCCGTTTTCGGAAGTACCATTATATAGGAATCTACAAAACCCCGGAGGCAGCTCATGTCGCAAGAGAAAAATATTTGCGGGAGGTGTTTGGGGAATGACAATCTGCGAAGATTCTCGCAATCAAATCGGAAAGCATAAGAACATCCATGACTATTGCGCAGAGAACGGCATCCGCATTGTACGCACGAAACTGATTTGTGGGGATTATACTTTCCCCACAAATCAGAGCATCTGCATAGACACCAAGCAGGATCTCAATGAGGTCTATAACAACCTGGTGCAATCCCATGACCGCTTTGCGCGGGAATGTGACCTTGCCCAACAGCTTGGGATCCGGCTCGTCATCCTGGTGGAAGACGATGAGGTGGAACGGCTGGAGGATGTCCATAAGTGGAGCAATCCCCGGTACAAGCGGTACATGATGCTAAAGGATGGACATCGTTCCGGGCGGTTCATGGGGACGAAGCTCCCCGCCAAGCCCCCGGTGGACAGCAGACGATTGCAGACCATGATGGAAACCTTTGCAGACCATCATGGCTGCGAGTGGCAGTTTTGCCGCAAATCTGAAACTGGACTTCGGATCTGCGAGATTTTGACGGGAGGAAATGTCAAATGATGACAACTGATGAACTGCGTATTGAGTACGCGAAGCAGAAAGAGCGCGAGGGCTTTGCGGAGATTGTCAAAGAGTACACCCGCGTAAAGAAACTGATTGCCTATGCCGGGGATCTGACGCATGACGAGGTTGTGGAGATTGCGTTGCTCGTCTGCCGCGCAAACGGAACATTTGACCGTGACCCGGTGAGAGGGCGCGGCGTAGGTATCTGACAAAAGGAGATGAAACATGGACAGTATTGCAATTGGAATCGTAACAAATTACATTTTTGAACACCTGGACAAAAGCGATCCAACGCCGGAGTTTGAAGTATTCACCGTCTGGAAAGCAAAGGTTTTGCAGAACTGGAAGTATCTGCTTTCCTCGACTCTGTTTGACGGTATGTACTATGAACTTACCTACAACGGGGACAAGGGCGAGTGGTATCTCGATGCATACAAAAAGTTTGAGAACCGCGTGGTGAAAGCATAACTCCGTGGGCCAAGGCGATCAGAAACCTAAATACACCCCATTACATCACACATCATTCTGCGCCGTGACCCGGCAGTATTTCCCGGACATCTCCATGCACCAATGCCCACATGAGGCGGTGCAGAGGAAGTACGGAGCCGGGTGCAAGGTGAGTGTGTATGTTTGCGCCAAATGTCGGTTCGGCGTGAAAGAAAAACTATTTGGAGGGTGGCGATGCAGTTATACGGATAGGGCTGATTGATGTGGACGGTCATCACTTCCCAAACCTGGCCCTCATGCGGATCAGCGCATACCACAAAGCCCGTGGGGATACCGTGGAATGGTGGTGGAGCGATCTCGTTCACTATGATGCGGTCTACATGAGCAAAGTGTTTTCTGACGCTTACTCCCCGGACGCGCCGGAGCCGATGAACGCAGATGTTGTCATCAAGGGCGGCACAGGATACTGCATCAGCCTGGGCGCGGACGGCAAGGAACACTTTGACCAGGCAAAAAACATATCCCTATGCGCAGAAGCAGAAGCAATGTTCCCGGACTACTCCATCTACCCGCAGTATGACTTTGCTATCTCCATGACCAGTAGGGGATGCGCCCGCCATTGCCCGTTCTGCCATGTCTACGCCAAAGAGGGCGCAACGCACAAGGTTGCTGATGTATCCGATTTTTGGCGGCATGAGGGTGGGCAGAAAGAGATCATTGTTCTTGACCCCAATATCACGGCTTGCAAAGACAAGCGGGATCTCCTGCGACAGTACCGTGAAACGGGTGCATACATTGACTTCTCACAAGGCTTGGACATCCGTCTGCTGACGGACGATGACATTGATGACCTTAACCACATGAAACTGAAGCGGCTGCACTTTGCGTGGGACAACCCAAATGATGATTTGTACGACAAATTCAAAGCGTTTGCGGAGAAGTACAAGCGCAAACATCGTAGCTACAAAGTGGTCTATGTGCTGACAAACTACAACAGCACAATGGAGCAAAACCTGGAACGGATCTACAAATTGATGGAGTTGAATTACGATCCATTTGTAATGGTGTATGACAAGCCAAATGCGCCAAAGGACATCAAGCGTCTGCAACGGTGGTGCAATAGCAAATGGATTCTGCACTCCACTCCACGATTTGAAGATTACAAGCGTTGAAAACAAAGTAGGGGGGTCATTTCAGAACCCCCCCTAACAAAAGGAGAAGTGAATGAATTACATTATTAATCCGGCATGGTTCTACTGGTTGCAGTTGGTCAACGGCGCAAAGGTTGTATTTGGCATTTTTCTTGGGGTTGCTGTTGTTCTTCTCATCGTGCTGTCTGCCGTATACATTACGAATGTAGATTGCTGTGGCGCAGACGATGAGGACACACAACGGTACGCAAAGATGGTTAAAAAGTGTGTAATCCTGTGCGTCACTTTTGCCATAGTTATGGTTGTGATTCCAAGCAAGGACACGCTGATAGAAATGCAGATTGCCAAGTATGCCACATACGAAAACGCCAACTGGACATTAGACGCAATCAAATCTGCGGTTGACTACATCATAGAAGCAATCAATAGCATGAAATAAAGTGGGGGGTCTTTAAAATACCCCCCTACGCAATCCAAGAGAGAGTTGGTGATGAACCGACATCATGGCAGACCCCTACGATGAATATCAAAGCTATATAGGGCAATGGACAAACTGTAAGAACATGATAAGGCGGTTTCCTGCCGGGGACAAACGCCGCGATTACGCCATAGAAGATCTCCCGCGCATTGAGGGGGAGCTGGCCCAGCTTCGGCGGCTCCTGCACATTAACCCCGCCGATGATGACCTCATGATAACCGCCATAGAAAGCATCATTGACGGTGGGAAGACAATCCAGGGGTTCCTGGACATCATGCTCAATGATCCGTACTATGCCGACATCCGATACAACGTGATGACCCAAAGCGCGGAGTACCCCGGCGCGGACGGCAAGCCCGTGCGATGGACGGACGCTGACGAGGCGGCAAGCCAAGCCTACATTGAGAAAGCCTATCAGATGTACCAGGCGCAGAAACATACGGCAGCGTTGCGTTTGCTGTTCAAGGCCAGGGAGTACAATCCCGTGATCGAAACGATCAGCAAGACCTTATGGGATGGGCAGGAACGGTGCGCACACTTCCTCCCCCGGTGGGCCAACGCTGATGACACGCCATATAACCGGGAAGTAAGCCGCCTTATCTTTGCCGGGGGCATCCACAGGCTATATAACCCCGGCTGCAAATTCGATGATGTGCCGATTTTGATAGGAACCCGCCAGGGCGAGGGCAAGTCCAGCATCATCCGCTTTCTTGCCGTTAGGGACGAATGGTTTGGCGAAATCAAACAGTTTGAGGGGCAGCAGTCAATTGAGCAGCTGTACGGCAAATGGATCTGCGAGATCCCGGAGCTGTCCGCGCTGACTAAAGCCAAGGATGTGGAGGCATCCAAGGCGTTCATAACCCGCGCTGTGGACAGTTACCGCAAGCCCTATGACCGCAATACCATCGACTTGCCCCGGCGGTGTATTTTCTTGGGGACAACGAATAATTCCCAGCCGTTCCGGGATGTGTACAATCGCCGCTATTACCCAGTAACCATGCGGACATCCGGGTACGATATCTTTGACCATGAGGATGAAGTCCGGGAGTACATCCTGCAATGCTGGGCCGAAATGCGGGACAAATACCGTGCACATGACAAGGAGGCACAGAACTTTGCCAAGCGGGAGCTGGTGGATGTCTACCGGGAGCAGCAGGACGCTGCACGGCAGGATGACTGGCGCGAGGGCGCGATTGAATCATACCTGGCGCAGAAAGCCCCCGGCGATTATGTCTGCATCCGGGAGCTGACAAACAAGGCCCTTGCCAACGGCGGCATAGGGCATGACCCCACGGTGGTGGAATCCAAAGACCTGGGCATGATTATGGCAAGGTTTGACGATTGGACCAAAGCAGACCGCCACTATTTCCCGGAGTACGGACGGCAGCGTTCCTGGCAGAAATCCATCTTTGCCACAGTCGATGAAACAGATCAGTTACCGTTTTGAAACGAGGTGATACACCATAGACGAAAAACCTATCAAACGCAAACCCGGCAGACCCAAGGGCATCCCCAGGTCCCCGGACGCGGGACGCAAACCACGCCCCCGTATGGATGCCGCGCTAAAAGAAAGTGGGGGGGTCATTTCAGTACCCCCCTCCACGGATTATGAAATCTCCCGCGCCCCGGTCCCGGTGGATCTCGCCATGACACCCCAGCCCGTCACCATGCTTTCCAAATGCGACGAACCAACCGCCGTCCCGGACATGATTAAGACCATCCTTGCCATCCGGCAGACCGTGGACCTTGACCGCCCGGAAACGCTCTTTAACGCGATGGAGGCGTACATCAATCTTTGCGCCACTTCCGGCATGAAGATCACCAATGGAACCCTATATATGGCTTGTGGGGTAAACCGCATGGACATCCACAACTGGGAGTATGGCGAACGGCGGCAGAACAACCCGGCATACAGACAATTCGCGCAGATGTGCAAGATGGTATGCGCCGCCGCCAGGGAGCAGTACGGCATCGAGGGCCAAACCAACCCCATCCTTACCATCTTCCATCAGAAGTTTTACGATGGCTTCACCGACACCCCAACCCGCGAGGGCAAGCACGATCCCCTGGGTGAAGTCACCGATCCGCAAAAGCTGGCTGAAAAGTACAAGGACATTATCCTCGATTAGACCGTACTTTTACGGCACTTTCTTGTGCTTCGCCACGGCGGTATAACTTGCTTGCTGATGGCAGAAAATAAAAATATGCGGAGATTGCTCCGCATCAAACATGAATCTGACCTCTCTGCAAAATAAAGCGGGGGGGTCAATTTTATACCCCCCCCTCTTACTTTTGGGAAAATTCCGGGATAAGTGCCGAAATGTATTGTTGCGCTTGCGTGGATCCCGACCACGCTTTTCTGACGGTTATCGGGGCAGATTTACACATTTTCAGATACTTTTACCCCGTTAACCGCCACATTCCAATGTTGTTATCTGCCCTCAGATTCCATGCGGGCGCGGACAGCATTGAGGATGTATTTCTGCAAAGACTCCCCGGTAGCTGCCGCTGCCGCTCTGATCAGTTGTCCCTCTTCTTTGCGGGGCTGAATCATAATGCGGTCCAGTTTATCTATGTGTTTTTTGTTGCCTCGCAGTTTTGCCTCAGTTGCAGCCATTGCGCTTTGCTCCTTTCGTTTGTTTAACGAAGAAAGGATATCATGACGGCATGAATTTGTCAACCCCGGTTTTTTGATCGTGCGCAAAAACAATGTGGGTGGGTCATTTTAAGACCCCCCTATGCGTTTTGGCAAAACCAAAGCCTGGTTTAGGATCCGTTGCGCAAGGCCAGCTGTAATTAAAATAAATAGGTTGCAATTTTAGTTATAACTTTATTGCAACTAAGTTGCAACTTTGCTCTAAACATAGTTGCTGATGACCATGCGCCATATTTTCTCCAACAGTTACACTATCACGCTAACTACTGGAGAAAATATGGCGTTTTTGCGTTTCGCCTGGAGCCGCCGAAAAAAGCACAGAAAGCGACAGAAAGCTGAAAAATTGCGCTTTCACGCACTAAAGCGTGAGGAGAGGGGAGAGGGCCGGCAGACTTCACCACACTAAAGCGTGAAACGCCCTGGGCATTCACTCTATGCATTCGGATATTCAACGCCGGGGATCCGCTGCCAGGAAAACGCGAAAAAAGTTGTTGACAATCATGACAGCATGATTATAATAAGAATTGTTCATGACAGCATGACAGCAACGCAACACATTATTAAATAGTAAAGGGGATCCGAAAAATGGCACGGAAAACGAAAAAAGAGATTTATGCCGATTTCAATATTGAATATGTGAAATGCGGCACGGTTGACAAGCTGGTTTCCCCGCTTGGCCTGGTTTCCCCGTTGTTGGTTGACGGCAACGGCAAAATTGGCAAGGGCGTTTTTCATTTTAGCACTTGCCCTGGCAATAAAGAGTTTGCCGCCGATTTTAACGGCTTGCACCTGGAAACAATCGGCACTTGCGGCGATACTTGCCCCGGCTGCTATGGTTTTTCCAACAACTATAAAAGATTTGGTTATGACGCGCTTGTGGTTAGGACCGTGCTGGCCCGTGAATATATGGATTTTACCCGGCGGGCAATCCTGGCGCAACTAATCGCCGACAACGTTAAAACCGTACGGATCCACGCAACCGGGGACTTTTTCTCCCGTGATTATCTCAATATGTGGAAAGACATTATCCGGCGCAATCCTGGCGTTGTGTTTTGGTCCTATACGAAAGAGTATGCAGCGGAATCCGCGTTTGACGAATTTGACAACGCCAACATTGTAAAAAGCAATGTGTTAGATATGGGATACAATTACGGACATTGCGATTATATCCTGGCAGCATACAATATGTTAAAAGCAATGGGCAAGCCCGTTTATATTTGCCGTTGCGGAATCGACAAAAACCAGCATTGCACGAATTGCACGGCTTGCGCCCGTTGCCAGCACGTTCTATTTGTAGAGCATTCTACCAACTATAAAGCGGAAAAAGATCCGGCCTATAACGCCGTTGTGGATCTTATCAACAGCCAGGGCAACGAATATCTTATTTAATAAAGGGAGGCAAAACATATGATAACAATATTATTCATTCTATTAATAATTGGGCTTTGCAAGATCCCCGCATTAATCCGGCACGAACGGCGGCGCATGGCCCGCAATAGGCCAGCAACGCGCCAGGATACCACGCCAGCGAAAACAACGCCAGCAACGCGGACAACGGCAACAGCGGATAGTCTACAACGGCAGCGCGATATAATTTGCGATATGATATCGGATATCGATAATCAGTTAGACAATGCCCCGCCGGATAGAATCAAGTTGCTAAATCAACAGGCTACACTATACGGCAAACTGGCAACGGTGGAAAGCAAGTTGGCGCGGCTTTACAACTGAACACACGAAAAGCCCCGGTTTATTCCGGGGTTTTTCTTTTCCCCGCTTGCCAGGGATCCGGCGGCGGGGATTTTTCGCGCGCAAAAGAAAGTATATGTTTTCCCGCCCTGGCGCATTGTACGGGCCTACAAGCGATCCGGGGCATTTGCCGTATCTCTATATATCCCCGGCTTTTCTATCGCTCTGAACGCATTACAGACGGCTATACGGCCCTTTTTTGTTTACACGATAAAATAAACCTATCAACCCACTATGTTTGTAGGTTTATACGGATCCGCCCGCCCTGGCTGGCTTGGCAGCGATCCGGGCCGGGGCTTGTTTGTATCTGTATGTATGCGCTTATTCCGTCTTATATAGTATATATTATATATATTATATATATCTAATACCATGCTGTTATATGGGATTGTATAGCCTTGTATCAGATAGATTATAGCGTTGTTTATGGTGTATATGAAAAATTATCTTTTGCTAACTATAAAAAATTTATGTATAAAAACTGAATAAAAAAGGGCTATATATGAATAAAACAATTTGTAATTAAAAATATAGCTTTCCAGGATAAAAAAGGGCTATTTTAGGGATATATTATAAGCAAAATAAGTATTTTGTTTAACTTTTAGATCCCCTCTGATAACAAAAAGGATACCCCAGGGGTATATAGGGATATACCTCTCCCCCGGGTAACGTACAAATACCCCCAAGTACAAAAAGGCCCCCATCTGTCAGCAAAAGCGCGTTGATCTGCGGGGGTGTGGGACGCTCTGTCCCGGTCTGTCCCGTTACTGTCCCGTAGTCTGTCCCGTATATTTTTCCTTATTTTTCAATGGTTACAGGGTTTTATGGGACAATGGGACAGAGAAATAGGGAAAACTTTAATAAATAAAAAATTAATTATAGGGAATTTTGCGTCCCATTGTCCCGTTGAACCCGCAAAGCATTGGAAATACTGGATTTTTTATGGGACAGTAGATTTGGGCTGTCCTGTCCCGTTGGGAGGCCCCCGGCGATGGTGGGACCCCCGGCGAGGGACGATCAGACCTTTTCTTTGCGCACGGGGATCCTGGGGGCGCGGGGGCGTGAGAGTGCTGCGGGGATTGAAAACCCCCACATCTTGTGGTATAATGCACCCGCAAGCACAATATATAGTAGGGGATGATGTGATGGACTACCGGGAGAATGCGTTGAAGATGATCCAGGCGGGGGAGGCCACCAGGGACTGGCAAGCCCTCCGGGATGCGTTTGACATGGTGCGGTGCCTGGAGCTGGAGGGCGCAATGGAAGTGGACGGGGTGCTGATCCACAACCGGGCCAACTTTGAGGCCGCGCATGAGATCGTGAAGCAGATACGGTCCCTGTCTGCCAAGGCGGTGCTGAAAGGCGGGGGCGGGGCGATGCTTGACCTTAACCGCAAGTGCCTGTTGTTTGATGCGCCATACGATTTCGATGCATACTGCCGTTATATTGAGAGCAACCGCCCCAAGGAGAAAAGGTTCTATGAACCCCGGCGCAAGGGGCTAAAGGTTGTAGTGGATGCCATGCAGCGTCTTGCTGATGACGAGCTGGACCTGCTGGGCGTATCTATGCCTCCAGGCACGGGTAAAAGCACTATCGCTATCTTCTTCCTGTGCTGGATGGCTGGGAAGAACCCGGAGAAGCCCATCCTTGGCGGCTCCCACAGCAACTCGTTCCTGCGGGGGGTGTACGATGAGTGCCTCCGCATTATGGACCCACAGGGCGAGTACCTATGGTGCGATGTATTTCCGGGCGTGAATATTGTGGATACCAACGCCAAGGATATGCGGATAGACCTCAAAGAGCCAAAAAGATTCCAAACCTTGGAGTTCTCATCCGTAGGATCCAACAACGCGGGCAAGGTCCGTTGCGAACAACTCCTATATGTTGACGATCTTGTCAGCGGTATCGAACAGGCGATGAGCCGGGAGCGGCTGGACAAACTGTGGGAGCAGTTCGTTGTAGACCTGCTCCAGCGGCGTATCGGCAACTGCAAGACGCTGATCATCGCCACCCGGTGGAGTGTGCATGACCCCCTGGGGCGGCTGGAGCAGAGCAACGAGGATAACCCCCGCGCACAGTTCATCCGCATCCCGGCCTTGAACGAGGACGGCGAGAGCAACTTTGACTACGAAAACAGCGTGGGGTTCACCACCAATTTCTACCGCCAGCAGCGTGAGATCATGGACGATGTGAGCTGGCAAGCGATCTACCAGCAAAACGCGATAGAGAGGCATGGCCTGGTGTTCGAGGCAGAGCGGCTGCGGCGGTACTTCAAGCTCCCGGAGCAGGAGCCGGATGCCATCATTGCTGTCTGTGATACAAAGGAACAGGGCAATGACTACTGCGTGATGCCTGTGGCGTATCAGTACGGGCGGGACTACTACATAGATACTATCATATGTGATAACGGCAAGGTGGACGCTATTGAGGCCAGGATTGCGCAGACCCTTGTGGACCTGGGTGTGCAGCGTTGCCGGATAGAGAGCAACCGGGGCGGGACGCTGTTTGCCCAGGAAGTGGAGCGGCTCGTAACCGAAAAGGGCGGGACAACCGCGATCACTACTAAGTGGACGCAATCTAATAAACAAACAAGGATAGAAATCTCGTCAGCGGTGGCCCTCGCACGGTTCCTCTTTAAAGACGAGAGCGTGTACCGCAAGGACAAGGAATACCGCACGGCGATGGATATGCTGACGAGCTATTCCTCCGTGGGCCGGGTTGCGCACGATGATGTCCCGGATGCCATTGCCATGCTGGTGGACTTCATCAACAGCTTCGTTAGCAACAAGGTTTCCGTGGTCAAGAGGATGTTCTGACCACCATATCTTGCGGTCTGACTATTGGCAAACACTACATCTTGTGGTTAACCCCTTGACAATCCATATATCTTGTGGTATATAGGATAGTAGACTACTATATCTTGTGTTTAAGGGGTGAGCAAGTGGACGAGCAGACCGTAAACAAGTCCCCGGTAATCACAAACAATATGTTCGGACGGCTGGACATCTACGCCTCTTTCGATGAGATCACCCCGGACAACGTTATTGAGGAGCTGAACAGCGCGCTTGTCTACCATGTGCAGAATCTCCTCCAGGAGAACTATCTGTACTGGTATCGGCGCAATGTGCAGCCCATCCTTAATCGCCGCAAAGAGGTGCGCCCGGACATCATGAATGTTGTCCAGGAGAACCATGCGGACGAGATCTGTACATTTAAAAACGGGTGGTTCCTACAGCAGCCCGCGTTTTATATGTCCAGGCGAAAGGGCGTTCAGAACAAAGTCAACAAGCTGAACGAATATCTCTATCGCTCCGGCAAGCAACAGGCAGACAACGAGGTTGTCAACTGGTTCCATACCACGGGCAAGGCCGCTTTGTATGTGGAGCCGTTCGATGACCCGGATGTGCCGTTCAAGGCATACGCGCTGGACCCCCGCTCCGCGTTCGTTATCTACTCCCTCCGGCCTGGGAACAAGCCTGTGATGGGCATCAACTTTGTTGTTGCGGACGAAAAGGCCCTGTTTGATGTGTACACCGAGCGGTATGTGTTCCACCTGGCGGGGACTACCACGGGCAAGATGATGACCACGGAAATCAACCATGACTTCATTGCGTCCGCGTCCACGGTTGTCAGCGTGGAGCCGAATGTGCTGGGGTACATCCCCATCATTGAGTATCGGTACAACGACATCAACACGGCCTGTTTTGAGCTGGTGCTGCCCCTCCTGGATGCCATCAACAGCATCCAGTCGAACCGTGTGGACGGCGTGGAGCAGTTTATCCAGTCCCTCGCCATTGCCGTCAACTGCCAGTTTGACGAGGGGACAACCGCGAACGAGATCCGCAAGGCCGGAATGCTCGTCCTAAAGAGCATCGGCGAGAACAAAGCGGACTTCAAGATCCTGTCCGAGCAGCTTGACCAGCAGCAGACGCAGACCCTTGTGGACTATCTGTACAGCCAGGTGCAGCGCATTTGCGCCATGCCTTTTGTGGACAGACAGGGCCGGAGCTACGATAGTACGGGCAGAGCGGCATTGGTGACGAGTGGATGGTATCAAGCCGCCGCAGCAGCCAGGAATACCGAGGATCTGTTCAAGAAGTCCAACAAGCAGTTTGACCACATCATGGTGGAGATCCTGCGGCGCAAGGGTATCATGGACATCTCCCTTAATGACTTTGACTTGAATTTTGTCAGAGAGGAAACGAGCAACATCCAGTCCAAGGCCCAGGCGTTCCTAACCCTACTTGCTGCCGGGTTGTCCCCGGAGCTTGCCGCGAAGAAGTCCGGCGTGAGCAATGACCCGGTGAGTGACATCAAGATGTCCGAGCCGTACTTGAAGATGATTTGGGGCGATCCTGCGAAAGTTGACGCTGCTGAACAGCAGGCCAACGGACAGGGCGAGGCGCAGATCATCGAGCAGGACGCTGACAACGGCGAAAATACGATGGGTGGTGCGGTATGACGGACATTAAGAAGCACCCGGACATCATCAACGCCATCAACGCCATCCTTGACGCGGAGGGCATTGCCGAAGTGAAGCGGGAGAAGACCGGGCTAACCGTGGTGCAGATCAAGCGCACGTTGGTTACGCCACGAAAGGAGAAATCGTAATGGCGAATCCGTTGATTCCTTTTGTTCGTGGCGGGAGCTATTATGCGTCCCGGTCTTGGATTCCGTTTGTCCGCGAGAACGGTTTGACCACGCAGAGCGGCGAGGGCGAAGAACCGTGGCATTGGAAGACGGTTAGCGGGAAACTGATTAGCATTGTGGACGCGCTCGCCGGGGATGTGCAAGCGTTGGTTGCATCCATCTCCCCCACGCAAGACCTGCATGGGTATGATTCTCCGTGGCCTGCGGGGGGTGGGAAGAACAGAGCAGAAGTAACACAGGACAGTGGCACGAGCGGTGAAGTCACTTTTACCGCTGTTAAGGATGAAAGCGGAAACATCCTTTGGCTGAAAGCGTCGGGAACAATCACCGTAAACGCAAATATAACGATTGCGTCCGTTGTTATTACGTCTGATGGTTTGTACAGATTCAGCGGGCTTACCAACGGCTCAAATACTACTGCTGTTTTGCAGTTGCGTGACTCGTCCGATAATATTATTTCCACAAGGGCAACCGATGAAAGCGGTGACCTTTCGCTGACCGCAGGAACATATCACATCGTTTATCGTGTGTTGGCAGGTGCGAACATCAGCAACATGGAAATCAAGCCAATGGTGCGCCTGTCATCTTCCGAAGCGGGTTTTGCCCCCTACTCCAACATCTGCCCCATCACCGGGCAGACGGGAGTGACGGTGTACAGGACGGGCGTGAATGTGTGGGACGAGGAATGGGAACATGGTAGTCTTAAAACTGACGGAAGCGAAGACCCGTCCATTACGTTAGTCCGCGCCAAATATTATATCCCTGTTGTCGGTGGACAAACATACTATGTTCACGGCTCGACGGCGGCTGTTTCTGCTGGTGGATGTTTCTATATCCATTACTACGATAAAGACAAAAATCATATTACTTCCTCGGCTTTGAGCCATACGAACTTTGATTACAGAATAAACGCAAACACAACAGCCCCTGCAAACGCTTGCTTCATTCGTTTTCGTGGTAACGGGAATATAACTGCGTCAAATATCGAGGAAACTTCCATCAACTACCCCAGCACAGACCACGATTATCACGCATACACCGGCACCACCATCCCCGTCACATTCCCCACCCCTCCCGGCACCGTCTACGGCGGCTCTCTCGACCTTGTGAGCGGGGTGCTGACGGTGGATAGGGCGATTATCAGCAAGAAATATTCTGAACTAACAACTGCTTCGGGAACGCCGCCAGCCGGGTTTGCCTATCTATCCTATGGAAGACTTCCATCAACAGGGGATTACGAAAAACGCGCAAGCTCTCTGTGTAATCTTTGCTCCTACAATGACAAACTTGCGAATCCAAATGTATTTAGAATGACATCGAACAGCAATTATATATACCTAACTTTGCCGATTGGGTTAGACCCCGACACGGACGCCACTACTGTCTATCCCCTTGCCACCCCTCTGACCTACCAACTCTCCCCGCAGGAAGTGCAGACCTTGGTGGGGCAGAACAATGTGTGGCAGGAGAGTGGGGACACCGTGACTCTGACCTACATGGCAGAGGGCAACGAATAAAAACCTCCTTTTACCTCCTTTCTGAATATAAACGCTTAAAGTCTATCGAGCGTTGACAAGCGCGGTTGGGGCTTCTCCTTTCACCACAGCTTCGCCTGGTTTGGAGATAGACATCATATAACGGCACGGCATTAGGTATGCGCCGTGCAACAGCCAATGGTATGGGCTACTGCGATACACGTTTATGTGTACCGCCGTAGTCCATTTTTTGTTTGCCGGAGGTGCTGATGGGAAAGACCCCCCTGTTGTCGATCATCATGACAACCTACAACCAGGAAGTCCTCGCCATCCGTGCGCTGGACAGCATTCCCCGCCGGGACGATATCGAAGTCATCATCAGCGATGACTGCTCCACGGACGGAACCTGGGCGAACATCCTGCGCTATTGCAACACCCACCCGGAGCTGAATATCCGGGCGTACCGAAACAAGAAGAACCTTTCCTGCTACATCAACGGCAACAAGGCCCTGGGGTACGCCACGGGTGAGTACATCCACTCCCTTGACAACGATGACTACCTCTTTACGGACGAGTACAGCAAGGCGATGGACCAGTTTAACGGTGAGGATTGCGTCTACATTGACTTGCAAATCAATGACGGCACGATTCTCCATCTGTCGGAGGAATCCCGGCATCTGTTCTGCGCCCCCATCACAAAGTTTGTGCGCCGGGAGTTTGCTAAGGGCATTACGTTCCCGGAGGAAATCAAGGGCGGGGCTGACTGGCAGTACAACGAGGAGTTGCTGGCCCGCAACCCGGTGAGTAAGTACACGGGCATAGTTGCCTATGCCTACAACTACCCCCGCGCTGGCAGCGTTTCTGACCTTTTCATCAAGGGACTGCTGTGATGAATACGAACATCTTCTACTGGCCCTATATCAACTGCATCGGCGGGGTTGAAACCTTTCTGTATGAGTTGGCGAAGAAGTACAGCAAGGACTATGACCTCACGCTGTACTACTGCTCCGGGGACAAAGAGCAGATTCGGCGGCTAAAACAGTACATCCGGGTGCGAAAGTACCAGGGCGAGAAGATCCGCTGCAAAAAGGCGTTCTTCGGCTGGTGTACGGACATCCTGGACAACATTGAGGCCGAAGAATACTACCAAATGCTCCACGCGGACTACAAGGCGCAGAATATGCAGCCATGCCGCGACCCGCGCATTACGGCGTACCTGGGCGTTTCCA
>Ga0265299_10000811_pt1 | contig 37807 bp, 28 predicted proteins | sample AusTroGonzalo_MG_4_FD_193485 | JGI IMG/M metagenome (GOLD analysis project Ga0265299, IMG submission 193485) | Bovine rumen microbial communities from tropical cattle in Woodstock, Queensland, Australia - Gonzalo_02 | ecosystem: Host-associated > Mammals > Digestive system > Stomach > Rumen ... | reverse complement strand
ACCTCGACAATCCAAACCAGGTGAAGAAGGAAGGCGATTTGTTCGGCTACAACTACTTGGCAAACATTCACAAGGCCGATGCTTTTGCCGAAGCCGAATTCAAATACTCGAAGGTTGAGTTCTTCACCGCCTTGAAACTTTCCTACACCGAATACTGGCGCGACGGAAAGATGCGCAACGGAAAGTTCCCCGATGGTTCGTTCGGTGCATCCGACCACCAGCGTTTCTTCAACTATGCTGTGAAGGCCGGTGTGAACTACAAGATTACAGGTCGCAACTTCCTGCTTGCTAATGTGGCATTCCTCACCCGCGCACCTTATTTCCGCAATGCGTATGTTTCGCCACGCACACGCGACAATGTTGTGCCAAACCTCAAGAGCGAGACAATCTTCTCGGGCGACCTCAGCTATTTCTTCCGCTCGCCAAACTTCCAGCTCAAGATTACGGGCTACTACACCGAATTCCGCAACGGAACCGAAGGCACAAGCTTCTACCACGACGAGCTTAACACTTTCGTCAACTATATGATGACGGGCGTAAACAAGGTTCACTACGGCGGAGAATTCGGAACCGAAGTGAAGATTTCTCCAACTGTAACTGCAACTGCTGCATTGGGTTACGGAAGATATATGTACAACAGCCGTCCGTCGGTAACCATTACGCAGGACAACAGTTCGGAGGTGCTTGCAACCGACCGTACCGTCTATATAAAGAATTATCACATCGGTGGAACTCCCGAACTTGCCGCAACTATCGGTGTCAAGTATTCCGCACCAAAATACTGGTACATAGGAGCTAATGCAAATTATTTCGGTGAGAACTATGTCACAATTAATCCTGAAAAGCACACAGTTGAGGCTCTCGACATTTTTGTTATCGGTGACCCGCAACTCGAAACTGTTCTCGGTCAGGAAAAGCTGAAAGGCGGTTTTACACTTGACATCTACGGAGGAAAATCGTGGAGGATACAGCACAAATACACTCTCGGTTTCACTGCAAGCATCTCGAATGTAACTCACAACACCAAGATTGCAACCAGCGGATTCGAGCAGTACCGCTTCGACAAGACCAACATCGACAAGTTTCCCAACAAGTACTATTATATGTACGGCATAAATTACTTCGTAAACCTTTATTTCAGATTCTAAAACACATACAAGATGAAAAAGATAATTTCCATTATAGTTCCGATGTTTTTTGCAGCCGTGGCACTTGTTTGCTCCTGCGAGAAACCCGATGTTCCAGCAATAAAAGAGTTGGACAAAGACCATATCCTTACGGTTGCTGACATATACCATATAGCTGATACAAATAGTAGTAGTGATAACTACAAATTTACCGACGACTATATGCTGTTCGGTACAATCACTATGGACGACAGCCACGACAACATTTATAAGGAAGCCTACCTGCAGGATTCCACAGGCGGAATTAACATCTACGCCCTAGGCACGGCAGGTTTGGTAAAGGTTGGCGACCGCGTTCGCATAAACCTCAAGGGAGGACAAGTTGTGAACTACTACGGCAAGTTGGAGATTTCATTCGTTGAAGTTGAAGATCCATCTCTGCAGGTGATACTTCAGGAACCAAATGTACCGATTACTCCAGAGGAAGTTACTATGGCTCAGGTTGTTGAAAACCCAGCATATTACGACTGCCGTCTTGTAAAGCTCAACAATGTGCAGTTTGCGGCAAGCGATACCTCGATGACCTACGCTGTGGAACACGGTTCGGCAACCCAGAACCGCAACATGACAAGTTGCGACGGAAATACACTCGTCGCCCGCAACAGCGACTACGCCGACTTTGCAGGGCAACCTTTGCCAAAAGGTAGCGGAAGCGTAGTAGGAATTATGACACGGTACATTAGGTCTGGCTCAAACGGAACAACAACGACTACCTATCAGATAATCATCCGTTCGACCGATGAAGTGAATATGGAAAACGAAAGGTGCGACTAAAAAAAAGGAAGATATGAAAAGCATAATCAAGATATTGGCAATAGCAACGGCAATAGTGCCGGCATTTATGTTTAGCGGTTGCATTCAGGGCAAGTTTGATACTCCTAATGTAAGCGAAGTTCCTGTTGGCGACACCATAACAATCACCCGCTTGTGGGAAATTTACGACTCGCTTGTGATTGCTGGCGGCGGAACATACAAGTTCAACGAAGACCATTCCGTTTTCGGTTACATAACTATGTCCGACAAGATTGGCAACATCTATAAGTCAGCATATTTGCAGGGCGGTGCCGACGACGACAAGGCCATCAACTTGCACCTGCTTTCGTCGGGCGGATTATACGAAGGTGATTATGTACGCATAAACCTCAAGGGCTTGGTTCTTGGCGACTACAGCGGCATGATACAGTTGGATTCCGTTCACGTTGACAACAACATCGTAAAGTTGGATACACGCAAATTCCTGGAACCCGAATTGGTTGACATTGAGAATATTGGCACTGGTTCGTATGTCGGAAAACTTGTAAAGTTCCGCAAGGTTCAGTTCCAGCAGCAGTATGTCGGTCAGACTTACGCCGACAAGGTGGGTCAGAAAACTGTAAACACCTATATCGAGGACGAACTTGGCAACACAATGATAGTCCGCACAAGCGGTTATGCCAACTTTGCTGGCGACACAATTCCAGCAGGAAGCGGTTCACTTGTAGCCATTGTAAGCAAATATGGTACTGATTATCAATTATATATCCGCAACACCGATGAAGTTCAACTCACTGGTCGTCGTTTTGGTGATGTGGATGTAATATTTGAAAACAATTTCGATGCTTCGCCTGTTGGTGAATTTGCCGATGCTGGATGGCAAAACAATGCCGTACAAGGCAGTGCAAAATGGATGTGTCAAACTACAACCGATGGCAACATCCTTGGCATCAGCGGAAACAATGGCGAGCAGAACGAAACTTGGCTTATTACTCCCGAAATTACACTTCAGCCTAATTCGTACATCAGCTTCAAGACCAGAATGTTGACTTCAGGAAATACGCTTACGGCTATGATTTCAACCGATGGTACAAACTGGACACCTCTAACTGCAAACATTGCTTCGGCTGCATCAAGCGACTGGGCTGTTTCTGGTGATGTAAGCCTTGCTCAATATTCGGGCAACATACGCATAGCCTTCAAGTTTGAAAGCCCCGTAGGAGTTGCAGGAAAGTATTTCTTGGATAACGTAAAGTTGTTTACGAAATAGTAGGATCGTATTATATATAACGAAATGACACGAAAATTTTTATCTTTATTAATTTTTACCGTCCTCTTTGGCGGCTATGCTATGGCATACGATTTTTCTGCAATGTGCGAAAGCGGACAGACATTGTACTATAACATTACATCAAGTACGGAACCATATACCGCTGAAGTGACATACCAAATGCATAGTGGTGAATATTTTTACTATACCACTCCGATGGCAGGTAATCTTGTGATTCCATCATCAGTTACCGATGGCAATAGGACATATTCCGTTACGAGTATTGACGATTGGGCTTTTGCGGGATGCAACGAATTGGTATCGGTAACCATATCAAATTCCGTTACAAGCATTGGAGAATATGCATTTCCTTATTGCCACGAATTGGAATCGGTAATAATTAGTAATTCTGTCACAAGCATTGGTGAAGGCACTTTCTATGATTGCGATAATCTGACATCGGTAACTATCGGTAGTTCTGTAACAAGCATTGGCAGAGGTGCATTTGAAGACTGCGAAAGCCTAACATCTGTTACAATCCCAAATTCTGTTACAAGCATTGGTGGCGGTGCATTTTCAGGTTGCAGAAGCCTGACATCGGTAACAATTCCGAATTCTGTTACTAGTATTGGCGATTATGCTTTTTCTTATTGCATCGGACTGACTTCCATTACAATACCTAGTTCTATTACAGAAATTGGCTCTAGTACATTTGATGGTTGCAGAAGCCTGACATCGGTTACAATACCTAATTCTGTTACGAGCATTGGTGACGGTGCTTTTTATGGTTGCCGCGGACTGACATCGGTTACAATAGCAAATTCTGTTACGAGCATCGGTGTCGGTGCATTTTCAAGTTGCAACGGACTGACATCTGTTGCAATTCCCAATTCTGTTACGAGCATTGGTGGAAGTGTATTTTCTGATTGCAGCGGATTGACTTCCATTACAATACCTAGTTCTATTACAGAAATCGGCTCTGAGGCATTTTTCCGTTGCGACGGACTGACGGCAGTATATTATACAGGTGATATTGCAGGATGGTGTAGGATTATGTTTGACGACTGGGATTCAAATCCACTTTACTATGCTAATAATCTGTATATCAACAATAGTCTTGTTACGGACTTGATTATACCGGAAACGGTAACAGAAATAAAATAAAAGCGCGTTCATTTTATGGTGCAACTTGTCTAACTTCGGTTGTCATTCCCACTTCTGTAGCAAGTATAAGTGAATATGCATTTTATGAATGTACCGGTCTTTCTTCTCTGTCAATCGGAACTTCGGTAACTAGCATTGGCTATAGTGCATTTGAGGGTTGCAGCGGATTGTTTTCTGTTACAATTCCGAATTCAGTAACTGAAATTGGCGACATGGCATTTTACGATGTTCGGAATATAATATATAATGGTACTGCAACTGGTCGCCCCTGGGGAGCAAGGAATGTCAATGCATTTGCCGACGGCGATCTCATTTACTCGGATGATACTAAAACAGAAATAGTAGGATGTAGCCCGCTGGCGACTGAAATTACAATTCCAAGTTCGGTAAGGAGCATATCCTCTTATGTTTTCTCAGGGTGCAGCCAGCTCGAAGCGATTACAGTTGCACAAGGCAATACAGTTTACGATTCTCGTGACAACTGCAACGCAATAATTAAAACGGAAACAAATACATTGATTGCTGGTTGCAAGAACACTATCATCCCCAATTCAGTTACAAGCATTGAAAATCGTGCATTTTCTGGTTGCATAGGATTGACTGCTATTACAATTCCCAATTCTGTTACGAGCATTGGTGTCGGTGCATTTTCAGGTTGCAGCGGACTGGCAACTGTTACGATTCCAAATTCTGTTACGAGCATTGGTGTCGGTGCTTTTTCAGGTTGCAGCGGACTGACATCTGTTGCAATTCCCAATTCTGTTACAAGCATTGGTGGAAGTGTATTTTCTGATTGCAGCGGATTGACTTTCATTACAATACCTAATTCTGTTATAGAAATAGACAATAGTGCATTTTACCATTGCAGTAGTCTGTCATCGGTTACGATTCCCAGTTCAGTTACAACTATTGGTGAAGGTGCATTTTATGGTTGTACCAGTCTGACATCTGTTACAATTCCCAATTCTGTAACAGAAATTGGTCGGTATGCATTTGGGCAATGCACAGGATTAGTTTCTGTTACAATAGGCAATTCGGTAACGAGCATTGGCGAATATGCATTTTCTGAATGCAGTAGTCTTGCCTGCGATTTGGTGATTCCAAGTTCTGTTACTAGCATTGACGAAAGAGCATTTTATAAATGTAGCGGACTGGCGTCAGTTACAATAGGCAATGGGGTTACAAGTATTGGGCAGTATGCTTTCTTTGAATGCTACGGACTTACAGCCATATATTATAATGGCGATGTTGCAGGCTGGTGCAACTTTTCGTTCTGTGGCGATTATTATAGTGAAACCAATCCGCTTGAATATGCACATAACTTATATATTAATGGCGAATTGGTAACAGATTTGGTAATACCTGAAACAGTAACGGAAATAAAGTCTAAAGCATTTAGCGGAGCTACCTGTCTGATATCCGTAACAATTTCTAATTCAGTTACAAGCATCGGCAAATCGGCGTTTTCTGATTGCAACGGTATCACCGATATGACAATCGGAAATTCTGTTGATAGCATCGCCGATGGTGCTTTTTATAATTGCAGTGGACTGACATCGATAACCATTCCTAATTCGGTTGTGAGCATAGGCAATAGTGTGTTTAACCGGTGTAGTGAACTATCATCAATAACAATTGGAAGTTCTGTTGCAAGCATTGGCAGTCGGGCATTTGAATATTGCGGTGGTTTGGATTCAATTTATGTCGATCCTGCCAATACAGTCTTCGATTCGCGCAACAATTGCAATGCATTGATCGAAACGGCAACAAACAAATTGATTTATGGTAGCAGCAGCACAATTATCCCCAATACGGTTACAAGTATTGGCGAAGGTGCATTTGAAGATTGTAGCAGTCTGACCTCCATTACAATTCCCAATTCGGTTACGAGCATTGGCAATGATGCTTTTTGGGGTTGCAGCGGATTGACATCGGTAATCGTTGGCGATGGCGTTACAAGTATCAGATATGGGGCTTTCGGTTTATGTAGAAATTTGACAGATGTAACAATCGGCAGATCGGTAACAAGTATTTACGAAGGTGTATTTGCGTATTGCAGCAACCTTAGCAATGTATTCGTCAAGGCAAACGAACCACCGGCACTTGATCATTTGTATAGTGGTGAAGACTATGGAGTCTATGGAGAAGAATACGAACAATATGGAATCTATGGAATCACAAAATTCTACACTGTAAACTTGTGGGTTCCATGTGGAACGGAAGGCCTCTACAGGGCAGATGAACAGTGGGGACAGTTTGGCTCAATTCAAGGAAGCCTTAATAATTATACGTTGAATCTCGTAAGTGCCAATCCTGAAATGGGTACAGCAAGGATGGTGCAGGCCCCTGAATGCGCAACTGGAACTGCAATAATTGAAGCTGTTGCATGCGAAGGCTATGCCTTCCTGTCGTGGAACGATGGCAACAACGACAACCCGCGTACCGTTGAAATAAATTCGGACACAACATTTATGGCAACATTTGCCGAAGCGCGTACGGTAACGGTTGAGGTTTCCGACAGCGAAATGGGCTATGTAATCGGTGGCGGCGAATATGCCGAAGGTGCAGTGGTGCAGATTGAAGCCGTTCCATACGACAACTACCGCTTCGACCATTGGATTGACGTTGAGAATCCAACACGCGACTTCAACACCGACAATCCGCGTACAATAGTGGTTTCGTCCGACGTTTCCTACATTGCAGTATTTGAGGTGGTTACTGGCATAGACGAGTTCGATACTGGCATTGATATTTACCCGACAACCGTTACCGACATTCTCAACATCACCTCATCGGAAACAATTTCCGAAATAGAGATTGTAAACATGATGGGGCAAGTGGTAAGGAGATTGGAGGTAAACAGCGACAATGCGGTTTGCGATGTGAATGAATTGACAAGCGGGGTGTATGTGGTACGCATCCGCACAGCGAAATCCGACACTTCGACTACGCTCAGTGTGCGGAGGTTTGTAAAGGAATAAAATGTTTTGGCTCTAGTCTTACAAACAACTGAATTTATTCTGATTTTTTTGCCCCCCCTTGCCGTCATTCCGTAAAGTAGAACGAACAGCATAAGGAACGTTGCTTGTGAGTTCACTTATACGGTACCTTTAGTTCGCGGAAGCAATCTCCTTTGTGTACTAATGGGAGATTCCGCATAGTCGAACATTACAACGCTCCCCGTTCCGTATCGCGTGTATGTTCTGACTTGCGGAATGACTGTCTTTTTTATAACTTAATGATAATATGGTTATTATAAAAACTGCAAAAAATCAGTTAAATACCAAACTAGAGCCAATGTTTTGTGTTGTATCTTGTAAGGGAGGGGTTGAAACCTTTCCTTACGGACATACAAACACAAAAACATACGATATTAGGACGGTTCAATGCCGTCCTTTTTGTTTTATTCCATTGTTGATGCTTGCTTATCAGTTGACTTTCTCAATCTTCTGTTCCCCCGATATTTCCACAAATGTTGGAACAACCTTTACTCCGTATAGTTTAGCGGTTATCCCTTCCCACGACTTGAAATCGCAAAGGTTGATGGCATTGTCTAGGCGATGAAACTTTATTGCCTGCAGCCATTGCTCGCGGTTGCTGTCGAGCGAGACGAGGATTGTTTGCCGGGCGGTGTTTTCCATCAGATATTCTTGTACAGCCTTAACCGATTTCTTGTCCCACGATGCCCAGAAACATAATGTTACTTCCTTGCCCTTGAAATCGGAGAGCCTTATTGTGTCTCCATTTTGGTCGGAAATAGAAAAATCTGGTGCAGTTGAGCCTTCCGAAAGACTTATATAATCGCGGTTGCGCTGTTCTTGTTGCAGCTCAAATTTTCTGACCATTGATTCCAAATGCCTTGTTTCTTCAAGGTCGGGATTGTTTGTTTTCATCTCATCGAGAACATATTTGTAGATGTCGTAGTCGTTCGGAAGTTGCATTATTTGCGTTGTGGAAACATATTGGTGCAGGGCGAGGTATATTATTGGCGATGTATGGTTTTGTTTGATGAAATCCGAGATAAACTCTTTGTCGGACTGGTATAGGCTGTCGGCTATGCGGTTGCTTTCCTCGAGGCTTGCCTTGTCGATGTTGAACTGCTGGCTGACTTTGCTACGCAGTTCCTCGACTTTTTGAGTGCTTTCTGTCATACGGTCGTTTAGACGTTTAAGTTCCTCGCAATCGTTTGAACCAGAAATTTCGTAGTTGGTTGCATTTATTGTGATTTCAATACTTTCGCCATTGACAAGACAAAGATGTATTGGCGGTCTGTTTTCCAATTTTAGACGGTAAAGCCGGCGTATGCTATCGTTGTGATTGAATGTGAAACTTCCATCCACTCCAGTGCTAATAGTTGCAAGTGTATCGACTTTTATTGGAGAAAGCAGTTCCAATTGAATTTTACAGCCTTTACAATCGTCTATTTTGCCACTTATTGAAATTTCGTTGCTGTCTTTGCATGAATAAAATGACAAAGCATTTATTATCAGTGCGATAATAAATATTGAGCGTTTTATTTTCATTGGATTACTTCAGTTTAAATTCAACAGTGACAATTCCTGTCTGTGTGCCGCTTCCCGGCTTGGCTTCGTATTTCCACTGCTTAACGGCCTTGATTGCGAAAGGTACGCATTCGCTGCAGGTTGTACCGCTAGCAGGTTCTGCAGTTTCGACAATACCTTTTTCGTTGACTGTTATTTTCAATTTGACCGTACCAGTCATGTTGTCCTTGTTTTCTGGTAAAACTTTGGTTACCTTTCTGTTGCCGATGCTTCCACCGATACCGCCAGGACCATTTCCGCTTCCGCCGCCCGAGCCACTTCCGCCACCCCAACCGGGGTTACCGCTGCCAGAGCCGCTTCCGCTATTACCCGAACCGCTTCCGCCTGCAAGTCCGCCAAAGTTGACGCGACCTTCTGTTTTTGAAGTCGGCGTTGGTTCTACGTTTTCTGTTGTTTCACCTTTGCTATCATTACCTGATGGGAGGGGCGCAGCATCCTCGAAGGCCTGAGATTCGACGCTGGGATTTGAGTTTGAGTTTGAATTTGAGTTTTGTGTAGAGGTATTTTGATTGCTTGTAGTTGCATTAGCGGTCAATGCTCCTGCGTTGGGATTTCCGCCGCCACCTCTGGTATCAAGTAATGTTGACTCCTCTGTAGGAGTTGAAAAGTCTAATAGTATGCATTCCTCCACTAACGGGGGATCCGGCATCTTCAGCCCGCAGAGCAAAAGGAAAAGCAATACTGCAATAACAAATATTGCCGATCCGATAAAAGCTTCCTTATGCTGCATGAAATAGTTCATTATTCTCCGGGTTGCGTTGCCAATATAAGTTTGTATTCGTGTTTCTTTGCGATGTTCATAATCTTAACAACTTCTTCCATGGGCACCGACTTGTCCACATGCAACGAAACGTATGCCTCGTCACTCTTTTCTGCCATTTCCTTTACAAGTGCTGTTTCAAGATTCTCGAATGGCATTATGGTTGTGCCGACAGCGTAGGTGTAAGTGCCGTTCTGGTTGTCCTTGATTGATACCGATGCCAACGGGCTTGCCTGTGTCTGGTTGTTGCTTGATGGAAGCAACAGCTTCAGTGCGTTCGGAGCAATCATAGTTGATGTCACCATGAAGAAGATGAGCAGCAGGAACACAATGTCGGTCATTGACGACATGCTGAATTCCGAACTAATCTTATTTCTCGACCTAAGGCTCATGGTTTGTCAGTTTATGCAGGTTCGTTCAATACATCCATAAATTCTGTTGTCTTGGATTCGAGGTCATTTACCAAGTTGTTGACCTTTGCAACCAAGATGTTGTATGCGAAGTAGGCGATGATACCAACGAACAGACCGCCGACTGTTGTTACAAGTGCAGTTTCGATACCTCCAGCAAGGTCTTTAATTTCGAGTGCGTTTCCTGCGGCTGCCATCGATGAGAACGACTGAACCATACCGGTTACAGTTCCGAAGAAACCAATCATCGGGGCACCACCGGCTATCGTTGCGAGGAGTGCGAGTCCCTTTTCGAGCTTTGCGACTTCCTGCTTGCCTACATTTTCGATTGCAGTGTTGACATCGTTGAGCGGACGACCAATGCGTTGCAGACCTTTTTCTATCATTCTCGAAATCGGGCTGTCATTGTTGCGGCAGCTGTCGATTGCATTGTCAATCTTTCCTTCCTTGATGTAATTCTTGATGTTCTGCATGAATCCGTCCTGATTCTTGCCGGCCTTTTTCACAGCCAAATACTTGTCTATAAATATGTAAATTGCAAGCACCGACAAAACTGCGAGAACAATCATTATCCATCCGCCCTGAACTGCCAAGTCCCAGTACGACTGGCTAGCAGCGCCCTTTTCAACAACTTCTGCTGCGGTTTCGCTTGCCGCAACTGCGTTAATCGTGTCATCCAATAGCAACATATTCCTTGCGTTTATTTATTCTTTATCGGTTGCAAAAGTATCTTCTAATCCATTACAAAACCTTTACAAAACTGGTTTTTATCAACACTTTTATGTTAAATGAACGCTGATGGTAATTTTTTATTGTGCTGAGGCTTAAACGGTTAGGACGATAAGAAAAATACATTTACTTAACTGGTTGATTATTAACAACATGGTATTTTATACTTTTTTCTTTGCAAAAAAACGAATAGTTTTGTCCCCGATGAAAAACATTAAGCGAGGCATATTATTTATTGTGTATCTACTGTTCTGGCTAGTCGCCTTTGAACTGATGCGCGTATTCTTCATGCTTTTCAACATGGCAAATGGTTTTTCGTGCTCGGTGACCGAATTTTTCGGAGCGATGCTACATGGCATAAGGCTTGACTTAGCAATGGTTGCATATATTGGTATTTTTATAACACCTTTTTTTATTGCATTTTCTTTTTTGAAGTCACAACGGATATTCCGGATTTTCATGGATGTGTTAACAGCCGTAATCCTAGTGGTTGTTTCAATTATTGTTGTTGGCGATGCAGAAACATATCGTTCGTGGCAATTTAGAATAGATGCGTCCGTATTACAATTCATTGACAACCCGAAATTTATGTTTGCATCGACACCTATTGTCCGAATTGTTATGCTTTTTGGACTGGTAGCTGTAATATCAGTGCTTTTGTTCTTTTTGTATAGGCTGCTGACACGAAAATTGTTTGAGAGGCTTGAACAAGAAAAGTTTTATTCTTTGCTATTCATTTTGTTAGCGGCAATTCTTGTAATTCCAGCGCGCGGTGGAATTGGCATTGTACCAATAAATGCAGGCTCGGTTTATTTCTGCGACAATCCGTTTGCAAATCATTCGTCTATAAATGTTTGCTGGAACTTTTTAAGCTACTATTTTGCCGCGAATGCCGATTTTGAAAAATATTTGTATTTTGATGAAATAGACGAAATTCCTTCCGATACTACTGCAAACGATTTTTATTGCAAAAAGGTTCTGCGCAAGCCGCCTGAACACATTGTATTCGTATTGTTAGAAAGCTTTACATGGAATGCTATGTGCTACGACAATCCGACCGAAAGTGTCACTCCAAAACTTATCAAGTGGCGTGAAGAAGGCATATTCTTTAGTCGCTGTTACGCATCTGGGGACCGTAGTGTACGAGGGATTGCATCAATTTTCAGCGGAATACCATCGTTGCCCAACTATTCTGTAATAAAGACGCCAGAAAAATCGCAGCAGATGCCATCGCTTTTACGCATGCTTAAGGAGAACGGCTATAATAATGTTTCCTTCTACTATGGCGGCGATGCCAATTTTGCAAATATGAGTTCGTATATGTATCAGAATGGAGCCAACATTTTTTCGCAGAACAATTTGCATATCGACTGCCGCACCACCTACTGGGGCTACGACGATGGTTGTATGTTTGACGAATTTTATGCACATCTGCAAAATACGAATACAGGTTCCGTATCAATACTTTTTACAATCAACAGCCACGAACCTTACGATGTGCCTATTGCCCCGTATGGTACAGACGATGAACTTACCCTTAACATGAATGCCTATTATTACACCGACTCTTGCCTAAACAATTTCATTGTCAAAATGAAGAATTCGCCAAAATGGGAAAACTCATTAATTATTTTAGTGTCGGATCATGGAAAGATGTTTCGATCACAAGACTGGCACAGCCTAGACAAAAGCCATATTATAATGCAATGGATGGGTGGTGTTGTAAACGATTCTTTTGACTGCAATCTGCCATGCGACCAAGCTGACATATCGGCAACACTTTTGTCTGCACTAGGAATTAAACATGATGGATTTGTATTCAGCGAAAATATCTTTGGGAAATACCGTCCTACGGCATTTTCGCCATGCGGACAAGGGTTTGCTTTTGTTATGGGTAATGATGGCGTATGGTATGAAGGGGATTCTGACAATTTTTACCCAAGTGAAGTATCAGACAACCTTAAATATAACGCCAAGGCATATTGCCAAAAAGTAGCAGAGTATTATAGTGGGCTAAAATGAAGGAACAAAACACAAATACAATCGAACAATCAAACCACATCTCAAAACAATTTATTTGGATAAACAATACGTGAAATGTAATTAGCACCTGCATAAGGTATGTCTGCATATTAGTGTACAAAATTTATTCAAGTCAACTTTTGATCACGGCTCTTTCATTTAACCGCCCCCTTTCGCTCCCTGAGCGGAGTCGAAGGGTCGAATGGTAAGGTTAATACCAATTATATCATCTCGTCACCTTGACTTCCCTTCGACCAGGCTTGCTTCGGCTGTCGCTCAGTACGGCGCAGTGCGGCGCGACAAGCTTACTTCGGCAAGCTCAGCACATCGCAGCCAGCGGATTTGTTCAAACGTTAAGTGCTTGTATAATAAACATAATATTGTCCAAATGAAAGAGCCGTGACTTTTGATAAAGTTTTTTAGTTTTGGAATAAATTAAAATATATTAATTTTGTCACGAATTTGAATTTGAAACAATGAATCTTTATAATGTTATATATCAACTGGTTTGCGATAACGATTGTGTAATTATCCCTGACTTTGGAGGCTTTGTTACGAATCGGTTTTCGGCAGATGTAGATTTTTCGAAACAGGAGTTTTACCCTCCTAGCCGTAAGGTTGCTTTCAACGAGAATCTTTCGCTCAGCGACGGTATGCTTATCAATTATATTTCACGTACTGAAAATGTATCGTGGTATGAAGCGGAACGTATGGTAAAGCTGTTCGTTGACGATATTAATGAAAAACTATCCAATGGCAAAAATCTGACGTTTGAAGGGTTGGGTTCTTTCTCGAAACACACTGGCAATTTGATTTTTGTACCAAGTTATGCAAACTTACTTGACGAATCGTTTGGTTTGACTTCGTTTAATTTTCCTATGTTGCCGTCGGATTCGAAACCTTTTGTGAAGAGTGCGATTATTAAAGGTATTCCAGACAAGAAAGGAAAGAAATTACATAAGGGCCGTGCGATTGCATGGTCGTTGACCTCTGCTGCTGTTGTCGGAGGAATGATATGTATGTCGTTATATATGGGCTGGTTTGACCGTATATTTGGAAGTGACAATGATACGAATACTATGCTTTCAGGATTCGGTGTAGGTGTTGCTAATACTCCAGAAATAGTTGTTGATGACCAGTCTGATTTAGGAGAAAACGAGCAGGATGTTAATATTTTAGACATACAAGAACCTACTTATGAAGATACGGAAATAAAAGAAGACAGTGATATCTACGCAGAATCTGTTGCCGACAACACAAATGTTGTAGAATCTACAAATACAGTAGAACCCGGTAAAAATATTGACTTTAGCGTATATATCATAGCAGGTTGCTTCGCTAATTACAGCAATGCCGAGAATGTTTACAACGATTTAGTATCCAAAGGACTTTCTCCTCAGATATTGCCATTGCACAAAGGCCTTCACAGAGTCAGTGTAAAAGGATTTTACAATACCGATGATGCTTATGCAGAACTTAAGGTGCTGAAAGAACAGACAGGTAACGACTCGTTGTGGGTGATGAAATTATAGACTATAACATTGCTTTGTATTATTTAAAACATTAGCAATGTTATTTCCTTTTTTGCCTAATTCGCTACAAAAATATTTTTGCTTTGCCAGACATTATCGATACATATAAGACCATTGTTTCCAACTCGGAAGGCTTCTATTCAGAGAAGGGCAGCAAGTTCATATCGCTGGCATTTCCGGTGCGCACCGAGGACGAGGTAAGGGAAAACCTGCAGGCCGTAAAGAAAAAATACTACGATGCCCGCCATCATGTATATGCCTTTGTACTTGGCGACTATGGAGACACCTACCGTTGCAGCGATGATGGCGAGCCTTCCAATAGTTCGGGTATGCCCGTGCTGGGACAGTTGCGTTCGTATGGACTTACATATACGATGATTGTCGTGGTGCGCTACTTTGGTGGAACAAAACTTGGCATTCCGGGACTTATAAACGCCTACCGCACAGCTGCCGCTGACGCGTTGAACAATGCGCAGATTGTGGAGAAAACGATTGATGCGTCGTATTCACTGTCGTTCACTTACGACGAGGTAAATTTTGTTATGAAGTGTCTGAAGGATTTCGATGCAAAGATTGTCGCACAATATTTTACCGAGGATTGCCGTTTGGAATTTATGGTAAAACTTTCGACTGAGGCTCCGCTGGTCGAGGCGCTGTCGAAGAATTACAAGGTTGGAATTAATAAAATTGACAATGGATAATTGACAATGGACAATTTGTAGCGTCGCAATGCATTGCGACGCTACGGATTATCAAATAAAAACAAAAGGAAAATGGGAAGAAAATTTTCACGGTTCTTTATTCGCGGGTGGAACGTGGTGGAAGCCCCCGAAATGACCAAAGCTTTGGTTATCATGGCTCCGCACACCAGCATGATTGACTTCATCCATGGAAAATTATATTTTTCGAGCTGTGGCTACAAGCCAAAATTTCTAATGAAAGCCGAAATGTTCAAATGGCCGCTGTCGCCAATCCTGCGTGCTCTTGGCGCCGTGCCTATCGACCGTAGCAAGAAGGTGGGACAGATTCGTCAGGTTGTGGAGGCATACGAGAAAAACGACAACTTTATTCTCGTAATGTGTCCCGAAGGTACGCGCAAGAAGGTGAAGAACTGGAAGCGTGGTTTCATAAAGATGGCCAAAAATGCCAATGTGCCTGTGTATTGCGGATTTATCGACTATAAGACACATTCGATGGGCATTAAGTGCGAACTCGACATGTCGGGCGACGACAAGGAGATTATGAACCGAGCAAAAGCGGTTTACGCCGATATGGAAGGCCGTAACAAAGGTTGTTTTGATGCTACACCCGATGATGAAAATTAGTCTTTTACAACTCGATACGCTCTGGAAGGACAAGCACGCCAACCTTGAGACCATCGCTCACAGAATCGACGAGAACCAAGGTTCCGACATCTATGTGCTTCCCGAAATGTTTGCCACCGGTTTCTGCAACGAGGTCGATGAACTAGGAGAAACCATATATGGACAAATCGTTGATGCAATGAAGTTGCTTGCGGCAAAATATCATGCAGCCGTTTGCGGCTCGCTTATCCTGCGCGATGGTGCAAAATATTACAATTCTTTCCTCTTCGTTAAGCCCGACGGTGAAATTGTGCGCTACGACAAGCGGCACCTGTTCCGCTTTGGTGGCGAAGCAGATATGTTTTCGCAGGGCGAAAATCGCGTGGTGGTCGAATACAAGGGATATAGGATTTTGCTTCAGGTATGCTACGACCTGCGTTTCCCTGTGTGGAGCCGCAACCGCAACGATTACGATATGATTTTCTATGTGGCAAACTGGCCCGATAGTCGCCGCAAGGTTTTCGACACATTGCTCAAGGCTAGGGCTATCGAGAATCAGGCGTACGTGGTTGGGGTAAACCGCGTTGGCGACGACGGTATGGGCTTGCACTACGACGGAGGAAGCTGCATAATTGATTTCAAGGGCGAGTATGTTGGACGCTGTCCCGACAACGAGGAGTTTGTCCTTACAGAAAAACTTGACATTGAAGTCTTACGGCAGTTCCGTGAGAAATTCCCAGCGTGGAGCGATGCCGATGAGTTTTCGATAGGAACAATATAAAAATCCACTTAAAATATTACTGCAGCACCTCAAATCTTAGTCCGTTCCACTTTACAATTATTTCTTTCTTACCTTCAGGACGATTGTTAATGACTGCTGTAATGTCCTTTCCTTCGCGTGGAAGGTTGTAAGTTACGACAGGATATTCATCTTGCCATTTTTCAAACTCTTCTTCTGTCATGTTTTTTCGTTCGCCAGTTTCAGAGTTTTCCCAAAAGTAGTTGCCATTGTCATAGCCGTGTGATACGTACTCCATACCAGTTTTGACTTCTACTCCCATCATATATGCAGGCATAAATGCCAACTTGCGCAAATTACTGTCATATACACAAAAAGAAATACCATCGTACTGCCATCCACCCGAAACATGACCATTGACATACGTGTAGCACGTCTGTGCAAAAACTTTGTATTGATTATCAGAACAGTTCCAATAACACATTTCTATAATGGTCTTGTAAGTAGCATTCTGCTCCTCGTTAATATGGTTCGATTCGATCCTGACATATCCATTTTTCTTATCAACGAGAATTTTGTCACCAGAGGACTGCGGCTTGTTTTTCAGATATTTCCGCCACACCCTACTAATCGTTGCTGCGAGATCACCGTATGCATCAGAAAGATAGGCATTAACAAAATCGACGAGAGTGGGTTGCTGCCCACGAAAGTTAACAACTGTGGCATTAGCGAAACTATCGAATTCATCTAACTCTGGGTATGGATTTGTCTGTGCCGAAACGCACAAACTTCCTATAACCATTGCCACAAAGCAAAGGAAAAATCTTAATGTACTCATAGTATTTGCTTTCATCTTTCTCAAATACAGCAATAATTATACCGTTTTATATACTTCAGCAATTAGAAGCACGGCTCTTTCATTTGGACAATGTTGTTTCTTATTATACAAATAGTTAGCATCTGAATAAATCCGCTGGCAGAGCTTGTCGAAGTCAAGGTGACGAAATGATATAATGCGTATTAACCTTACCCTTCGACAAGCTCAGGGGGCGGTTAAATGAAAGAGCCGTGTCTGTTAAATATGTAAAACTTGCTAATCGGAAAATTTATATTACTTTTGCGCTAAAATTTTAAGAAACTATGGCACGAATCGTATTTTTACTAGTAATATTCGCATTAGTTGTTGTGATTGTTGTATATCTGGTTAAAGCCATGAGAATGAACAACAAAAAAGAAGAAAAGCAAACTCCGATACAACGCACCAAGGAACGCACAAACTACTCCGTTGCCGACGAACTTCTCAAACTGCAGAACCTAAAGGAGGAAGGCATTATTACTGAGAAGGAATTCGAGGAGATGAAGAAGAAACTGATGGAATAGAATTACGTCATTCCCTCATTTATAAATACATTCCCACCACCATCACATCATCTGTCTGTTCCAAATCGCCACGCCAAGAATCAAGTTTTTCGGACAAGAACGACTTTGCATCGTGGGGTTTCATTTGCGAACATTCCAGCAAAATATTGCGGAAACGCGAATATTTCAGTTTACCTTCTACTCCAAACTGATCTGGATAGCCATCGGACGAGAGGAAAACGACATCGCCAGATTTCACATTTATAATATCTTCTGTAAATTCCTCATCGACAGCACTTCCCATTATTGCATTTGATGACTTGTACTCTCGCACTTCATATCTGTCGGGCGCACAGGCTAACTGGCTAACAGGCACGCCGTCGTTTCCGTTGCTAGAAACAAACCACATTTTTTGTTTGGAACCGAGAAAACGCAGTTCGTTGCCACAAATCCTAACCATCGAAAGGCACAACGACTCGCCCTTGAGGTTTTCGGCAGACGAAACAATTTCGCAGAACTCGTTATTGATGAAAGATGCCATTTCGGGCAAAGTGTCGTATTTCTCGATTGCAGCATACACCGACTTTATGCCCAGCACCGACAGGAATCCACCCGAAATTCCATGCCCAGTGCAATCGCCCAAAACCACATACGAGGCATCGCCTTTGGTTTGTGAAATGTAAAAGTCACCACCGACAACGACCTTCGGTCTATCGAGGACAAACATCTGCAAGTTGCTATCCGTCAAATTGTTGCTCATACAACCAAGTTGTATTTCTCGTGCATAGTCGAGGTTGGAAGAAATTTCGGAGTCGCGCTGCTTGAGGTCGGCGTTGAGTTTGTTCAATGTTCGGTTTAGACGGTTTTTCTTTACAAGCAGAAATGCAATGATAGCAATGAAAACCAACACGATAGCGATTATGGAAAAGAGGATTAGATTGAGGGTTTTATGATGGTTGAGTTCCAGTTCTGTTTTTTCGCGCTGATATTTGTTTTCCAGTTGGTTAAGCTTCTTATTAATGCTGTTATCGTAAATACTGTCGCTTAACGAATAATATAGTGTATGATAATAATAAGCCATTTTATAATCAGATATACTATCATATAAATGGTAGTAATTCTCATATAGTTTAAGCCTTACCTCATCAAATGTGTTTGTTTTGCAGATACTGTCAACCTCGTTCATTAAGGCAAGAGCTTTGTCATATTCATTTTCCTTTATATATATGCTGGAAAGACTATTCAGTACAGACGCATACATATATCTATCTGTAACTTTTTCTAACAGGGCTAAAACTTTTGAATATGTGTTTATTGCCTCTTCTTTCGAACCAGTATAGTACTGAAGAACTGCAATGTTGTTATATATTACTATTTTAGTGTTAATATCGGAAGTTATATTTAGAGCACTATCAAACAGCATTAATATAGTATCGTATTCTTCTTTGGCATAATATAGGTTGGCTTTATTTACAAGCGATATGGCATATCGTTCAGGGTCTTTTGTTTTTATTGCTCTTTCAATTGCCATATCAAGGTATTTTTTTGAAAGGCCGAAGTCGTTATAATTTTCAACATATATATTACCAATATCATTATAGACTTGATAAAGAACAGTATCATTGTCAATTTTTTTTGCTAATGACTCTGCTTTTTCATATAGTTCGAGTGCTTCTTTATAATTGCCTGCCTTATCCTTTGATACACCTTTGCTTCTGAATCCTACTGCTTTCCAATAATCTGAATCGTATTTTATCGCATACTGCAATATTGTGTCGGCATATAACTCGGCAATGTAGTTGTCTGACAGAGAATAGCAATCAAACAACTGCTTGTAAACTACAATTTTAGCCGAATCTTCTTTTGCTGTCGCCAATTCCTTTCTCAAACTATCCACATACTCATCCTGTGCAAAGCCACCCAATGCCAATACACAAAACAATATGCCCGACAGAAAGTTTTTCATTATTTTCTTCTGAAAACTTTACCGATTACCCTCTTGTACATTGCCGTCATGTCTTCCGACAGGTTGAAATACAAGGTCGGAACGACAAACACTATGCATATCACTGCCGAACGCACCACCAAGTCGAGTATCAAGTTGCCCAAATCGGGTATCAGCCACGACAACAGATAGGCAACCGCGCCGAAAAGCAACACTAGCAAATGCTTCAGGCAGAATGGATTAAATCCGAACTTTAACTTTACAAACGCAATCCTAAGCACCGAGTACACAAGGAACGAAAGCATTGAAGCCACAGCAGCTCCTGTAATGCCATAAATCGGCAACAACCACACATTGAATCCGAATATCAACCCGATGAGCATCACCATAATAAGCGTGTGATAGCGATAGTATTTGCTATATTGTATAATCTCACCGCTAACGCTTGCCGACATCTGTATGAGGTGCGAAATGGCAATGAAAAGTATTACCAACCGGCCGTCGGCATACTCTGGGGGAAGCATTTTCAGGATGTTGCCGATGTTTCCCCACACCAACACAAACAGTATTACGCCTATAATCAGCATATTGGTAGTGCATTTACGATAGACTTTAAGTACCATGTCGTCGTCGCCACTCTTGAACGATTCCGAAATCACCGTACTCGAAATCCTTATTATCGAACGCCCTGGCAACAAAATCATCGAGCCAAAATAAAAGGCGATGGAATACACACCCGTGGCACTCAAGTCGCAGTAATGGTTGATGAAATAGCGGTCAATCTGGTTGACAAACACTCCGCTGAAACTCGAAATCACGCCAAAGAACGCCACCGAGCACATTGCCCTAACAAACTCGCGCGTCAGCAATTTCTTCGATGGCTTCAGCGACATATTTCCCTGCACAATGAGCAATATTAGCAAAAGCACAGTCGGAACTCCGTAAGCCGCCACATAGTAGATTATGAAGCCGTTGAAGTCGAGCACTCCGAAATAGAACAGACCAATGCCTATGAGGTTGAGTATTCGCAGAAGGAACTCCTTGACAAACAGGCCGAACGACGAATTGTAGAACATCCGGTTATAGATATCGCTGAGCAGGTAGAATATCGTTATGTAAATGAGTGGCAGAAGCAGGAAAACATAGTCGGCAAAGAGTTTCGACTTCTCAAGGTTCTGAGCCACAAGGTAGTCGCGTGCACCAAAGTAGCCTGCGGTACATACCAGCGAGCCTATAATTCCCACCGCAACAAGCAGGAACGGAAAGCCGTTGTGTCCTTTCTCTGGGTTGCGGAAGTATGGGAAAAACCTGACTATCACATTGGTAAAACCGAAGCAACCGAACTGTCCCACAATCGACGACAAGGCTATGAGCAAGTTGGTAAGACCAATCTCGTCGGTGGTGAAAATCTGCGGCATAAGCAGGGCTACATTCACAAAACCTATGAATGCTCCGAGGTAGGAGTAAATCGAACCTTTTATTGTCTGTTTTGCAATGAGTCCCATAAATCGTAGATGCTTTTTTTCGACTTGATGTTTTCAAATGGCAAGAGGTATGCTCCTGTAATACAGTCCATTGAGCGCAAAGCAGTCATAGCCCTGTCGAGTCCGAACGAACTGTAGTCGCGGACAATGAAAAGGTAGTCGAAGTTGTGAAATTCGTCGATAAGGTAAATTCCGTTGTGCCTGTTTGATATTAGCAGGAGGTCGGACTTGCGAAAACTATCGATTGCATTTCCGTAAACCGAATATTTGTTTGGCTCCGATGGCGCAATGTCGAACAACGACAATGCCGGTTGCTGTTCCCTTTCCACTTCGATGTATGGAAGAAGGTAGAAGTCCATTCCAAATCCGCGGACAAGACCAAATGCCAACTTGTAGTCAATTTCCGATGACGTCAACCCCACAATCTGGAAGTTGACGCTAGGCATATAGTCCAGTTTTACCTTCGAAGTCTTCACAATGCAAACCTATATAAAATTCTCCGTTATCAACTGAAAAAAAATAAAAAATGTCTCTCTCTTACAATGTGTAAAGTATGTTGATTTCTTTATATTTCATCTAATGTCTTTATAATTAATTCTGACGCCTCGTCAATCTCCACATCGGTAATTACTAGCGGTGGAGCAATGCGAAATGCAGTGTCGTGGAAAATGAACCAGTCGGAAATAAGTCCGTTTGCGATTGCACGCTTGATGAATTTCAGCACATTGTCGAATGAACCAATTTCAACCGCAAGAAGCAAGCCCTTGCCCCTTATCTCACTTATCAACGGATGTGATTTCAAATTGGAAATAAATCTGTCGGCTTTGGCTTGAATGGTGTCAACAATGCCCGATTCGTTTATGATTTTCACACCAGCAAGTGCCGCCGCTGCCGAAACTGGATGTCCACCAAAAGTAGTTATGTGTCCCAATACAGGGTCGGTCATAAACGACGACATAATCTTTCGCGACGAGACAAATGCACCTATAGGCATTCCTGCGCCCAACGCCTTTGCAAAGCAAATAATATCAGGCTCGATGCCAAAGTGCATAAAGCCGAACATCTTGCCAGTCCTGCCAAAACCAGTCTGGATTTCGTCGAGAATGAGCAATGCGCCCTTTTCCGTGCAAACGGAACGCAACTGCTGCATATATTCAACCGTAGGAACCATAACTCCGCCCTCGGCCTGAATGGATTCGAGAACCACACAAGCAGTATCCTCATCAATCTGCGAAAGTTGGTCGAAATTGTTGAGTTCCAAGTGATAGACATCGGGAAGCAAAGGACGGAACGAACGCTTGAAATCCTCGTTTCCGCAAAGGCTCAATGCACCTTGTGTGCTTCCGTGGTAGGCATTAACAAACGAAAACATCTTGCGACGGCGAGTATAACGCTTTGCAAGTTTTGTTGCACCCTCGATAGCCTCGCTACCGCTATTTACAAAATAAACATTGTCAAATTTCTTCGGCAACATTCCGCACAGATATTCAGCAAGTTCCACCTGTGGCGACTGCACAAACTCACCATAAACCATCAGGTGCATATATTTCTCCACTTGCTCCTGCACCGCCTTGATAACCTTTTCGTTGCAATGTCCGAGCGAACTTACAGAAACGCCAGAAATAAGGTCGAAATACTTCTTTCCGTCGGGGCCATACATATATACGCCCTTTGCACATTCTATTTCAACAAGATATGGACTTTCAGATGTCTGTCCTATGTAATTTAGGAAAAGTTCCCTATGCGAGATGTTCATCGTTCAAATGTTTTTGCAGGATATGTTTCTCCACCGCCTTGTTGGCTGCGACTAGAAACCTTTCATACGAAATTGGTTTCAACAGATAGTCGGTGATGTCGTAGTTGTACGATTCGAGCGCATATTTACGGCTAACAGAAATGACAATTATCTGGATATCCTTTTGATACTTGTCGAGGAAATCGAAACCGCTCATCTGGGGCATTTCAATGTCGAGGAATATGAGTGACACATTGTTCTCCTCTATGCATTTCTCAATGCCAACAGGATTGGCAAAAGTACCGCAACAAGTCAGGAAACCAGTCTTTTCGATAAAAGCTGCCATCTGAGTTCTTACAACCTCGCTGTCGTCAACCACTATACAATTCATACGAAATACTATTACTAATTATTTTGCAAACTTATATAAAAATCGGGAAATTTATACACGAGTGTAACAAAGATTTTACACCTTTGACAATCAACATTTGAAATCTTATATATAGGATACAACAATCATTAAAAAGAGAAAACTTACATAATTGCAGTAAATTTATATTAGTTGTCTTCTTTAAGCGCTTCCTTTGCGTGTGCCAATGCAGCATCGAAATTGTCGTGAATGTTACCCTTGCCGATTAGGAAGGATATGCGACTCTTGTCCAGCGACTTGCGCACATTAGGTTGTACTCCAGAAAGGAAAATCTTCTTGTTGTCGGTCTTAAGCGATTTTATGGCTTCGCGGAAGTTTCGTTCGCCAGTTTCGTCCATAAACGGTACGTGTCGCATACGGATTATCAGGATTTTGGTTGAGTCGGGACGACCTTTTAGCACCTCGCTGAACTGCTTGGCAGCACCAAAGAAGAAGGGTCCGCTGATTTCGTATATTTCTATGCCTTCGGGTACATCGTCGTAGTTTTCCATCGTGTTGGTATCTAGGTCGTTCTTTAGGATTGCCTCGCCGTTGTCGGCCATACGCTTCATAAACATAAGAGAAGCAAGAACAATACCTATTTCGATAGCAACCGTCAGGTCAACAAGTACGGTAAGGAAGAAGGTGACGAGCAATATTATGATGTCGTATGGCGAACCGCGAAGAATAGATGTGAAACTGCGCCATTCACTCATATTGTATGCAACCACGATTAGGATACCCGCCAGACACGACATCGGGATAAGTTTCGCATAGTTGCCGAAGCACAACATTATAAGCAACAGCGTCACAGCGTGGATAATGCCCGCAATTGGGGTACGACCGCCGTTCTTGATGTTGGTTGCAGTACGTGCGATAGCACCAGTTGCTGGAATACCGCCGAACAAAGGCGTAATCACATTGGCTATACCCTGACCGATAAGTTCGGTGTTGCTGCGGTGGTTGCTACCAATCATACCGTCGGCTACGACTGCCGAAAGCAGCGACTCTATTGAGCCGAGCAACGCGATTGTGATGGCTGGCTGCAGGTAATTTCCAACGTTTTCCCAGTGTATTTCTGGTATGCTGATGGCAAGGCTTCCCTTGATTTCACCAAACATGCTTTCGATAGTCGTGACGGGAATGTCGAAAATGGAAACTGCAACAGTCATTAAGATTATTGCTACAAACGAGCCTGGAATCTTGTTGGTCAGTTTGTTGATTATTATACTGATGAGAATTGTTGCTACAGTAATCCCAAGTGCCCAGTAGTTTGTGGTGCCAATGTTGTCGATATAAACAGACCACTTGTCGATGAAGGCTGCGGGAACATCAGTAACTTCGAGTCCAAGTGCGTCTTTTATCTGCGTCGAAAAAATTGTAAGTGCAATACCACTAGTGAAGCCGACAACCAAAGGATGGGGAATGAATCGCAGCAGAGAACCAAGTTTCAGCAAACCGAACATTATCATAAAAATGCCGGCGAGGATGGTTGAAATCATCAGCCCGTCGAGGCCATATTGGGCGACAATGCCCGAAATTATGATTACGAATGCGCCTGTAGGCCCGCCAATCTGTACGCGGCTACCACCGAGGAATGAGATTAGAAAACCTGCGATTATAGCGGTTACAATTCCCTTGTCGGGCGAAACGCCAGAAGCCACAGCAAAAGCGATTGCCAAAGGCAGTGCAACAATACCCACAATTATGCCCGAAAACAAGTCCTTTGTGAATTGTTTCTTCGTGTATCCCTTCCTCAGCACACTGAAAAACTTGGGATAGAAAACATCTTTTATCTGAAACTTAGCCATTTAGTCAAATTTGAAAAACGGGCGCAAAATTACAAAAAATATTGCAGACACAAATTGTTCGGAAATTCATTTTTCAGGCATCTACTACGGCTCTTTCATTTGACCACCCCATGAGTCTGTCGAAGGGTAAGGTTAATTCGTATTATATGCATTTCGTCACCTTGACTTCGACAAGCTCAGCCAGCGGATTTACTCAAATGCTAACTATTTGTATCACAGGTAATAGCACTGTCTAAATGAAAGAGACGTGCGTGGATTGCTTTTATCCTTGTTTCTATTGCACCTTTTTGTTCAAATAAGACCACAATGAGTACTGATCTTTTGACATTCGTCTGATTGTCAGTAGCATGCAAATAAAAATTACACTTTTCTGGACGAATATTTTTCAAAACTTACACTTTTCTGGACGAATAAACTCTGTCCTAAATTCATTGCTTCAATGATTTTTGTCGCTCAAATTTTCCTATATATAAACCAAATTACCGCGTTTCTATTTATTAGGATTATATTTTGATTTGGTTTTGAAAAATAGGTTTATATTTGCAGTTTACAAATTTTAATTGCAATGAAGAAATTATTGTTAATCGTCGCGATATTGGCGACAGCAATGTTGGTCAACTCTCAGTCGGTGGTTGTCATCGACAATCAGAAGCCACAGAACCCATCTGTTGAGATTCTTGAAGAAACAGCCAACTGGATTACACTGAAACTGAATGTAAATTCATATTCGCTCAGCGAAGTACAAACACCCAATGGCACAGAAGTCATAGTCGGTTCTCCCAAAGGTATCAACGATATGGGAAAAGGTATGCCCGACGTTCCATATTTTGCAACTTCGGTACGCATCCCCGCCAAGGGCAAGGCTATAGCAGAAGTAATTGATGCAAATTATGTTACATTAGAAAACATCAGCATAGCTCCGTCGAAGGGTGCAATCAAGCGCAACATAGACCCGTCAACCGTTCAGTACGAGTATGGCAAGTGCTACAACGTCAATGCTTTCGTTCCTGATGTCAACGCTACAAACAGCGAGGCTTTCTGCATAAGGGACGTGCGCGGAACTTCAGTGCATTTCTTCCCCTTCCAGTACAACCCCGTACAGAAGCAGATGAAGATTTGCACCGAAATGACAGTAAGGGTAAAGTTCACCCAACAGCCGAGCGAGAATGAAATTACAAGTTCGTATGAAAAGATTGACGAGTTTGAAAGCATCTGCCGGCGTCTTTTCATCAACTACGGCAGCAAGACACGCTACACCCAGTTGCAGGACGGACATCCGGGCAGAATGCTCATAATCTGCAAGGATACTTACCAATCAGCAATGCCAGAATTCATAACCTGGAAACGAGAAAAAGGCATCGAAACAGAAATGGTACTTATGAGCGCAATTGGTACAACAGCTGCCAATGTGCAGACCTACATTACCAATTATTTCAACGAACATAGCGACTTAGCCTATATACTTCTCGTAGGTGATGGTGGAGATGTTCCATCAAATATTTCAAGCGGTTCGGGCTGGATGGCAGAAACCCAAACCAGTGACAACCAGTATGCATATCTTGTTGGTAACGACCACTATGCAGATGTATTCATAGGTCGTTTCTCCGGACAGTCTGTTGCCAACATTCAAAATATGGTTCGCAAGGTTATCAATTACGAAAAGGAACTTACGACAGGTGCAACTTGGCTAACAAACGGCTACGGCAGCGCATCAAATGAAGGTGGTAGTGGTAGCGGCGGTCACAATCAGGGACATGGCGTCGAAAGCGATATGGCACACATGGGCTACATACAGACAGACCTGGAAAACTATGGATACACAGTAACTCGCGTAAATCAAGCATCGTCGGGCTATACATCAGATGTTGCATTAACTTCTTCAACATTCAACAATGGCGTTGGCCTCGGTTGCTACATAGGTCACGGAGAGGTAACAGAATGGGCTAGTACAGGATACACAAATACCAATGTAAACGCACTTACAAATGAAAACAAGCTTCCATTTATAATAAGTGTTGCTTGTGTTAATGGTGACTTCAACGGGAACACCTGCTTTGCAGAGGCTTGGCTTCGTGCAAGCAAGAACGGCAACCCGACTGGTGCGCTTGCATTCCTTGGGTCAACAATCAATCAGGACTGGAATCCGCCTATGACCGCACAGGATGAAATGGTTGACATCATTGTTGAATCGTTGAACGGAAACATAAAGAGAACAATCGGAGGCATTTCGTTCAATGGTTATTTCCGTATGATTCAAGATTATCCAGCTAATAGTTCTGGTGGAGACGGAGTAGCAACCGCCGACACATGGACAATCTTTGGTGACCCGTCAACTATGTTCCGCAGCAAGACTCCGCAGGAAATGACAATATCTCATCCAAACGAGATTACAATAGGACAAAATGAAATCGAAGTTAGCAGCGATGCCGATGAAACACTAGTTGCAATTACAAGAATGGTTGACGATGAAGTGGTTATTTTGGGTAAGGGCTATGCTAATAATGGTACTGCGACTATTGACCTTGCCGGAATAAATGAACCTTGTACTATTAAGATTACTGCGACTGCATACAACAAGGTAACATATCAATCTGAAATAATGGTGACTGTTCCCGAAGGTTCCTACGTAGTTAGCAATGACTATACAATCAATGATAGTGATGGAAATGGCAATGGTGTCGCTGACAATGGAGAAACAATAAAGTTGAATTACACCTTGGATAATGTTGGTGTTGTAGCTGCCAATAATGTAAACATGACAATATCTTCAGAAAGTAATGATGTTACAATAACAGACAACTCCGAAAATTTTGGTGAGATTGATGCAAACGGTAGTGTTACAAAAGAAAACGCTTTCTCTTTCTCTATTCGCGACGGCATTACTGACCAGACAGACATTCCTTTTTCGTACAACATTACAGCAGACAATTCGGAAACAAGAAGCGGCAATTTTAGCATTATAGTAAATGCACCAGAGCCTCAGATTGCCTTTGTCCGCATAGATGATTCTGAAAACGGAAACAACAATGGTACTTTTGATGCAGGAGAAACAGTAAAACTCATCTTCAATGTATCTAACAATGGACATGCTCCGCTTGATGCCGGAACTGCAAGATTAAGCAGTATGACAGAAGGCATAACAATCGTTTCAGAAGTAGTTGACGTGCCTATGGTAAACGCTGGTGCTTCACAGGATATAGAATTTCTTGCAACGGCTTCCGAGACGTTATCTGAATCAAATGCAAGTTTTTCTATTTTTGAGGTTTCTGGTGCATATATGGATGGTATGATAATAGACATTCCTCTCGTAGCACAAATGGAAGACTGGGAAAGCAACAGCTTCAACACATACTCTTGGCAAAACAGCAGTTCGGTTCCTTGGACAATTGTTTCTACAGGTGCATACGAAGGTCAGTACTGCGCAAAGTCGGGAAACATAGGTAACAATGCAAACACCGACCTTATAATTACCATCAATGTTCTTATTGCTGGCAATGTAGAATTTTACAAGAAGGTATCGTGCGAAAACGTGAGTCAGTGGTCAGGAACATACTACGACTATCTTGCATTCTCTATAGATGGAGAAATGAAAGGGCAATGGGCTGGCACTAGCGACAACTGGAGCAGACAATCATATCAGTTGACTACTGGCATTCATACATTGAAATGGTCCTATGTAAAAGACGGTTCACAAACTGGAGGCAGCGACTGCGCTTGGATTGACAATATAACTTTCCCGAAGTTAGGAACAATGTCTTCTGGCGTTGTAATAAATGCAATTAGCGACAACGAAGAACACGGAATTGTTACTGGTAGCGGTGTTTACGAGGCAAACGCAAACGTAACCATTGAGGCTCTTCCTGCAGAAGGTCACAATTTCATCTCTTGGAGCGACGGCAACACCGACAATCCGCGCCAAATTGTTGCAACAGAAAACGTAACATACATTGCTCATTTCTCAACGAATGCAATAGGTCTGAACGAAACTTCAAAGAATGACGTTTCAATCTATCCTAACCCATCAAGCGACAATACCTATGTTAATATCAACCTTGCCGATGACAGTAATGTTTCTATTGAAATTTACAATGCTGTGGGACAATTGGTTAAGACAATCGACAATACCAACATGCAGTCGGGCGAAAACCTTATGACAATCAACATTTCCGACCTGAAGGCTGGCATGTACATTGTAAAGGCAAACATCGGCACTTCGGTGATAACAAAGAATTTATCAATAGTAAGATAAAATTTGTTTTTCTCCCTGATGGCATTGCGTGAAAGCGCAGTGCCATTTTAATTATCAGTAACCACTTAAAATTTAAACAATGCATATCATAACTTGTCATTTCGGAAGCTAGTCGTAACACGCGATACGGAACGGGGAGCGTTGTGAAGACTGCTATCCGTAATCTCCTTTGAGTACTAATGGGAGATTCCGCATAAGCGAGTTCACTCGACACGTTCCTTAGTCGGTTCTCTCTGCTTTGTGGAATGACGTTCTTTTTTTACAGACAATAGATATTAAATAGTCAAAATATGAAAAATGTAATATTATCAGTCATTGCAATTTTATATGTATCAGTAATTTTCGCACAGGAAATTCCGCAGGAACTACGCGGCAAGTACCACGCATTGCGCTGGGAGGAACTTTCGTCAAAGGGAAATAACCGCAACCTTATTGTGACCGACCCGCCAGAAAATCCGCGTAGCATAGCCGAATTTGAACCCAATCAAGGTGTGATTGTAGCAGCACAACCAAGTTTTTGGGGCAATAATGTGAATTTTGGTGTGCCGTATTCGCTTATAGCCGAACTTTCACAGGAAGATACAGTTTACCTGATATGCGCTTCAAGCAGTCAGTCGTCGGTAAGAACTACCTTACAGAATAACGGTGTGAATATGAATCATCTCAAATTCGTAAGCCACAACATCGACTCGTACTGGTGCCGCGACTACAGCCCGTGGTTCATCGAATACGGCGACAAGCAGGTGGGTATGATTGACTATAAATACAATAGAGATCGTCCAAACGACGATGAGATTACAAATTACTTTGGAACTTATTTCAACAAGCCAGTATTCGGAATGAATGTAGTACATACTGGCGGAAACTACATGACCGATGGACTTGGAGTTGCGGCCTCATGCATGGCTTCACTCGATGTTGAAAACACTGAAGGTGGCTACAATTACACTCCTGCACAACTCGACACAATTTTCAAGAATTACCTTGGCATCACAAATTATATGCACCTCGACGACCCGCTGAACGACTACATTGCACATATCGACTGCTGGGGCAAATTCATTGATGTTGACAAGGTTATAATTACCAAAGTTCCTACAAGCAACTCGCAATACGCAGCCTACGAGGCAATGGCCGACTACTGGGCAAACCAGACAAGCTCGTATGGCAACAAGTACAAGGTTTACAGAACATATAGTCCTAATAAGCAACCCTATTCCAATTCGTTGATACTTAACCGAAAAGTTTATCTTGCATTCCCCAACAATGATGCCACAAACAATGCAAACGCAAAGGCTGTTTACGAAGAAGCAATGCCCGGCTACGAGGTTATTGGCTTCAACCCTATCAGCAGTGCGCCGTGGGAAGGAACCGATGCTTTGCATTGCCGTACACACGAAGTTCCGCGCTTCGATATGTTGAGAATTGCCCACTACCCTATCCTCGACACTGTAGATTATGCCGAAACATACACAATTACAGCTAAAATTTACACTTTTGCAAATGGCGGAGCTATCACAAGTGCAGAAGTTTTCTTCAAGATTGACGATGGAGAATACACTTCAGAAGCAATGACAAACACTTCGGGCGATGAATATTCGTTTGCCTTTGAAGGATTGCAGCGCGGACAAAAAGTTTCGTACTACATAAAGGCCGAAACCGAGTTTGGTCAAGTTCAAACTCATCCATACATAGGCGAACCAGACCCGCACGTGTTTATCGTATCCAACGACGACAATCCGACATTTACAGAAGATTTGAACATTGACAACTGCTACATAAAGTGCTTCCCAAACCCAGCAACCGAAGTCCTGTATTTCATTTCAAACAATGTTGATGAAGGCAGATACAGCGTTGAAATTATCAACCAGCAGGGCTCAGTTGTGAAAACACTTGTTACCGATGCTTCGTCAAAGTGGGAAGGCGCTTGCGTTGACATTTCCGACTTGTCGGCAGGATTGTACTTCGTAAGAATGTACAACGACAAGAAAGCTTACTCTTGCAAATTCTTGAGGCAATAAATCAAGTATGCAAAATATACCTGCTTGAAGATTACAACTCACAAGTTGTAAGTCATCTTAAATATTATTCACATTCCAAGTTTGATAACATCCTATTCCATTACGTCAGTTATTGAACAAAATTAACTAAACTCGCAGAGTAATAATATTTTGTAAGATGAGAATACATTTCATAGCAATTGGCGGTGCTGCAATGCACAACCTTGCAATAGCACTACACAAAAAAGGTTACAATGTAACCGGTTCCGATGATGAAATATTTGAACCTTCGCGTTCGCGCCTCGAAGCCTGCGGACTTCTGCCCAAAGATTTTGGCTGGCATCCCGAAAACATAACCAACGACATCGACATTGTAATACTCGGAATGCACGCCCGCAAAGACAATCCCGAACTCGTCCGCGCACAGGAACTGGGACTGAAGATTTGCTCCTACCCCGAATACCTCTACGAGCAGACAAAGTCGAAAATGCGTGTCGTAATAGGCGGAAGCCACGGCAAGACAACAATAACCTCGATGATTATGCACGTGCTTAAAAACGCAAACCTCGGCTTCGACTATATGGTAGGTGCAAATATCAAGGGATTCGACACTATGGTGAACCTCGAGGACAAGAACCGTGTAGCAATATTTGAGGGCGACGAGTACCTGTCCTCCCCTATCGACCAGACTCCGAAATTCCACTGGTACAAACCACACATCGCCGTACTTACAGGAATCGCATGGGACCACATAAATGTATTTCCAACTTTTCCGAAATATGTTGAGCAGTTTGAAATATTTGTAAAGTCGATACAGTACGGAGGAAACCTTTTCTGGTATGAGGGTGACGAAAACCTGAAAAAAATTAGCCGTGTAAACCACGACATCAAGTCGGAATCGTATGGTAAAATCGACGTCATCGAGGAAGACGGCAAGTACTGCGTAGTGCGTGGCGACAAAAAATATGTGCTAAACGTTTTTGGCGACCATAACTTCCAGAACATCAACGCAGCATATAAGGTTTGTGAAAAACTCGGCATAAAGGACGAGATTTTCTGGTCGGCAATGGAAACCTTCGAAGGAGCAGCAAAACGTCTGCAACTGGTCAAGGAAACCGACGACTCAGCATTCTACATCGACTTCGCACACGCACCAAGCAAGCTGAAAGCCACCGTAAATGCACTGAAACAGAAATATCCGAAACGTAAACTCATCGCCTGCATCGAACTTCACACTTTCAGTAGCTTGCAGAAAAATTTCATTCCGCAATACAACGGAGCAATGGACAAGGCCGACACCGCTATTGTCTATTACAACCGCGAAGTCCTAAAACACAAGCAGTTGCCCGACATTCCCGAAGAATACGTTAAGGAAAGTTTTGGTGGAAACGTAACAGTCTTCACCGACACCAACAAGTTGCAGGACTATCTTCGCTCCACCGACAGCCACGATACAAACTACTTGATGATGAGCAGCGGAAACTTCAACGGCGTTGACTTCAAGAAACTTGCCGACGAAATAATATAAAATTTACCCTATCTGAAAAAATATAAGTAAAAAAACAGCGTTACAAACAAAAAACACTATATTTGCATCATTGTAATAAAATGGCGGTTGCCTATCGGACTTCGGTACTGCCATCGAATAGTTGAAGTCCTTTTTTAAAATTAAACAAAAATGAGATTTATAAAAATTTTATTTCTAGTTTTGATGTCGTTGGCAGTAAGCTACGGAGCATACGCAAAGAAAGATGTCAAAAAAACAAAAACAGCAGAAGAGGTATGGACAAACGTTGCTGCCCTCGACCAGTATGATGAAGATTTCATCAAGGCAGAAATCAAAAGTCTTCCTACACCTGAAAGAGTAAAACTCGCAAAAATGTCTGTGAAGGACGCAAAAAGAGCTATCGAAGCAGGGGAAACAGCTTCTGTAGGCATGTATATTCTTGCCATCTTCATTCCGCCATTAGCAGTAGGATTAAACAATGGTGTAGGCAAAGAATTCTGGATTGATTTGATCCTTACATTAATAGGTTGGTTACCAGGCATCATCTATGCTATAATTGTCCTTTAGGACAAAATGAATTTATAAAAGTGTCTCATAAAATGGGACACTTTTTTTATATTGTCTTGTTTGAAACATTTTTTTCTGGCTCTTGTGCTATCGTTGGCAATACAGCATATTTGTAACGCTTTCATACGATGTTGAGTAAAAATGAATGACATCTCAATTACACTTTTTTATGAAGTAATATGATTTTTGATTGTTGAGTTATGTGTTTTATTATTAGTGTATTAGCATTGATTTTTTGATTTTTTGCATTTTTGTTTAAAATATTGAATATAAACTTGATTGATAAATCGTAATGTCCGTTTTTATTATATATTGTGCAAATATCGTTTGACTATTGCTGGATTTGTGAATAAAAATATATTTTTTTTTGCTTGTGGTTTCATTGGATGGATGTATATTTGCACTATACTTATCGTTGCGATTTTAACGCAAACATTTTTAAGTTTAACATTAAAAAAACAAATAGGGAAACAAAAAGTTTCCCTACGTTTTTTATTGTCAATGAATAAAATTTATTTCTTCATTGCTTCCTCTACCGAAACAGCTACTGCTACGGTTGCACCAACCATAGGATTGTTGCCCATTCCAAGGAATCCCATCATCTCGACGTGTGCTGGAACCGACGACGACCCTGCAAACTGAGCATCGGAATGCATACGACCCATTGTGTCGGTCATACCGTATGATGCAGGACCAGCAGCCATATTGTCGGGGTGCAAAGTACGGCCTGTTCCACCGCCCGATGCCACCGAGAAATACTTCTTGCCGGCAAGGATACGTTCCTTCTTGTATGTGCCTGCAACAGGGTGCTGGAAACGTGTAGGATTGGTCGAGTTGCCAGTGATTGACACGTCAACGTCTTCCTTCCACATGATTGCAACGCCTTCGCGTACATCGTCGGCACCATAGCAGTTGACCTTTGCACGTGGTCCGTTCGAGTAAGCCTTGCGACGTACTTCCTTAAGTTCGCCAGTGTAGTAGTCGAACTCGGTCTGCACGTATGTGAAACCATTGATGCGTGAAATTATCATTGCAGCGTCCTTGCCAAGTCCGTTGAGGATTACGCGGAGAGGATTCTTGCGAACCTTGTTGGCCATTTCTGCAATCTTAATAGCACCTTCGGCGGCTGCAAACGACTCGTGTCCTGCGAGGAAAGCAAAACATTGTGTTTCTTCGCTCAACAGACGGGCTGCCAAGTTGCCGTGTCCGCGACCTACCTTTCGGTCGTCGGCTACAGAACCTTTTATGCAGAATGCCTGCAGGCCTTCGCCGATTGCCTCAGCGGCTTCAGCTGCTGTCTTGCATCCTTTCTTTATTGCTATTGCTGCACCTACAACGTAAGCCCACTTTGCGTTCTCGAAGCAGATGTTCTGTGTCTGTTCGCATTCGAGGTATGGGTCGATTCCGTACTGGTCGCATATCTTGTTTGCTTCTTCTATCGAAGCTATGCCGTATGAGTTGAGAACTTTGGTAATGTTCTCCATGCGGCGTTCTTGACTTTCAAATTTTACTTCTCTAATCATAGTCTTTTATATTTTTTCCGCCCGCTGAACTTCGCCTACTGAGCTTGTCGAAGTATCGAAGCGATTAAACCTTTTTATTTGAGCCGACCCTTCGACATGCTCAGGGTGCGGCTTATTTCGGCTCTGCTCAGGGAGCGATTAATTTTTATTCAATTCTAGGATCGATGAATTTCACTGCGCCTTGTTCCTTTGTGAAGCGTCCGTAGCTTGCAGTTGCCTTCTTAAGTGCTTCGTTGGCATCTGTACCTTTCTTTATGAGGTCCATCATAACGCCGAGGCGTACAAATTCGTAACCGCAAACTTCATCGTCTTCGTCAAGAGCGATTTTTGTCACATAGCCTTCTGCCATTTCAAGGTAGCGAACTCCTTTTTCCTTTGTTGCAAACATCGTTGCAATCTGTGAACGCAATCCTTTGCCCAAATCTTCGAGACCAGCACCAATAACAAGTCCGCCTTCGGAGAATGCCGACTGTGTGCGTCCATAGACAATCTGCAGGAAAAGTTCGCGCATTGCCGTGTTGATGGCGTCGCAAACAAGGTCGGTGTTGAGGGCTTCGAGCAAAGTCTTTCCGACGAGGATTTCACTTGCCATTGCTGCCGAATGCGTCATACCCGAGCAACCGATAGTTTCTACCAATGCTTCTTCAATAATACCCTCCTTTACGTTGAGTGTCAGTTTGCAGGCTCCCTGCTGTGGTGCGCACCATCCGATGCCGTGTGTAAGACCGGAAATGTCTTTTACATCCTTTACCTTTACCCATTTGCCTTCCTCGGGGATAGGAGCAGGACCGTGGTTCGGACCTTTTTTCACGCAACACATCTTTTGTACTTCGTGTGAATAAATCATAAGTTGTAATGTTTTAATTATTAGCTATTTGTAGTGTGTTATACAATAATAAAACTGTAACTGCGTTACTTTTGCAAATGTATGTAAATTTTTGTTAAAAATATGTTCTACAGCAAGGTTTTAAGAAGGTTATTTTTTAACACCAGAATGTTAATGGATATACGATGTGCATAGGTTTAACATACGATGTTTCATAAGTTTAGGAATCTTGCTTTTCGGCATTACCATTAAAAAATTATATTTGCTTTCTTAAAAATAGAATTATTATGTTAGTTTTTGTAAGGAAAATTTTGCTGTGTACGTTGTGCCTTGTATGCCTTGCTTCGTCTTCGCTATGGGCGACAAGAGTGTTCGGCACGGCGAAGGAATATGCAGGCAGTGAAATTGTATTCTACCGCTATCAGGAAAGGATTACATATATGAAGGAGGAGGTTTTCCGCCTGAAAGTGGACGATGATGGAAAATTCGAAGCCAGTTTTGGAATCGAGCAGATTACATATTTGTTTGCCGAATTTGGTGTGTATTATGTCTATTTCTATGCCGAACCCAATGGCAATTACGAACTTATGCTTCCCGAATATGTGGAAAGGACGGAAGGCGACCTTCTGAACCCTTACTTTGTGCCTACTGAAATGCAACTGGGTATAAAGAATATGAAGAATACCGACCTCAACTATCTCATTATGGACTTCGACTACTACTTCAATCGTTACGTTGATTTAAGGCAGGAGGACTTGTATGTCAGTGGGTTAAAGACCGATGTGGACACTTTTATAAACAACATAAACGACAAATACAAAAAATACGAAAATCCATATTTCCAGCAGTATCGTCGCTATCGTATTGCAGCACTCAAGAATATGGTGACAAAGCAGGATTATGAGTCGGCATTGGTGTATTCGTATTATTCCAACAAGGAAGTCCTCTACGACAATCCTGCATATATGGATTTGTTTAATTCGTTATACCACAATTATTTTGACAACTATCTGGTCACAGCAGGCGGTGCTGACCTGTACAGGGTCATAACATACGGACATAGCATATCGTTGTTGCACCGACTTATTGGTTCCAATCCCAAGCATAAGAACAAGCAATTTCGCGAACTTGTTATGCTCAAGGGGCTTAACGATGCTTTTGCCAACGACAATCTTCAGTGGCTGCCTTTGTTGCTAACGCTCGACTCGCTTTATATTACAACCGAATACCCAATCCATCAGCAGATTGCACAGAATATTGCCGACAATTCGCTGACAATGGCGAAGGGAACGGTAGCCTTGCCGTTTGAGTTGCCCGATTCTATGGGCAACAAGATGTCGCTTGCCGATTTCCGTGGAAAATACTTGTACTTGCAATTTGCAAACACGCAATCTTATTCTTCGGCTGCCGAGTTTGATGTTCTGAAAAGGGTGTATAGCCGATACAAAGGTTTGTGCCTGTTTGTCACAATACTTACCGACACCGACAAGGAAAAAGCAAAGAAATTCATTTCCGACAAGTCGTTAGGTTGGACGTTCCTGTTTGCCGAAACCAACGACAAGGTTCTGACCGACTACAAGGTAAAGGCGTTCCCTACATATTACCTTATCGACCCATACGGAATGCTTGTTATGTCGCCTGCCCCATCGCCAGCCGAAAATTTCGAAAAATATCTTTTCAAGATAATTGAAAACCAGAAAAAGAAGAAATAGGGTGGGCGTTTTGTTGGCAAATCAAGTGTTATGAGTCAATTGTTTCGTTAAAAACTATTATTGTCCGCTAAAAAATCGAATAACACATGTAATTACAACATTATCAAGCATTTAGATAATGATATTTATAATGGGGCTCGTCATTTACTTGCTTCGCTGCGTGAGCTAAAGGTACGGAAGCTAGTCGTAACACGCGATACGGAACGGAGAGCGTTGTGAAGACTGCTGTCCGTAATCTCCTATAGTAT
>Ga0265299_10000804_pt1 | contig 37979 bp, 31 predicted proteins | sample AusTroGonzalo_MG_4_FD_193485 | JGI IMG/M metagenome (GOLD analysis project Ga0265299, IMG submission 193485) | Bovine rumen microbial communities from tropical cattle in Woodstock, Queensland, Australia - Gonzalo_02 | ecosystem: Host-associated > Mammals > Digestive system > Stomach > Rumen ... | reverse complement strand
CGCAGAATCTTGGAGCTTAATGACTAAGTAAATCTTATTCCTTTCCCACTTCTGTTTGAAAAATTAATAATCACTTTTACTCCATAAAAATAACATTTATTTTTACGCAGCAAATATAGGATGACTTTTCCTTTTATAGCGGACAATAATATCATCTTCATTCCAGCTGGAGATGATATAATGCACACCAACCTGACCCTTCGATACTTCGACTATACTCAGTAACCGAAGGTTCAGGAGGCGGATACTAGTTTTTAAATGAAAGAGCAGCGCATCAACTTTCCGTGCTCTCCTCCCCTTCTTCCAACGCAAAGCCTTCCATCATCTCGGAATCCATAGCACCACTTTCAATGCGCTTGCCTTCGTAGAGCAGGAACGTCATGCTCTTAAGTTTGAATGCCTCGGCAACGCTGTCACCATCCTTGCGGATTACAATGCCTTCGCGCGGGACTGCACTCACACACAATGGCTCGTTCTGCTCCAATCCGAAATGCTGGGTGTCGTTTTTCATCGCCTCCAACAAATTCTCGTGCCAGTGCGTATTTATGTCCAAGTCGGGATACAAGTCGTGCAAAGTCCCGTGATACAGCAGATTCACAGGCTTTATTATGTCGGAAAACTGCTCCGGATTCTTGGCAATCAAGTCAAGCGTCCACTTATAGACATCTTCCATCTCCATATCCACAATCTCGCCATCATCTTTGCTGATAGTAGTGATACGGTAAGGCATTAGGAAGCACTTGCCCACATCGCAACCGTAGTCGAATGGAGCCTGAAACATCGTGTCGGCATCGGGAATATAACCGCATACCTCGCCATACACGGTCATTCCTTCTGGAATGTAGTCCTTGATTTTCTGATTGTACCAGTTCCAGATGTCGAACTCGTAGAAACCGTCGGCATCGCCCTGACCAATGTAACGGTTACGCGGTACACGGCGCGACGAGCAGATATTGCCATATTCCACCCTGTAGTTTGGGAACAAATGTTTCTCGAGGTATTCCTCGCGCTTGTCCGATGACACAAACAGCGACGAGAACCTTATTCCCAGATTACCAACAAATTGCAACGGATTCAGTCGTTTCGGAACTTTGGTAGGTACATTTGCGAATATAGCCGACGTACCATGCATCTTAACAGTTATGTAAACCGAATCGTCGGGCTTGAAACGCCAAATGTTGTCATTGAGCATCTTGGTATCGTAGTTGAACTTGAAGTATTCTGGAATAATCCTATCGAACAACCTGACGCTCTTCTTTTTGCGCGGAGTAATACCCTGCGGAGGACGTTTCTTCTTGCCGTGAAATTCGGGGACATACGCCTTGATGAACATCACGCCGTCAACCGTATCAAAGTTGAACGGAATCTCGTTGCCCTCATCGTCGTGGTCAATATAGTCCTCAAGCCTTATGTTCTTGAAACGGTCGTTCCACTTGACAAACGCATCTTCCTTGAATATTATGCCCATCGACGGACATCCACGCAACCTTATCATCTTGAGCCGACCCTTCTTGTTGAAGAATCCGACAAGTTTCTTGGCATCGGCTTCCTTTCCTTCGTCAAGAAGTTTCTGAACCTCGGCATAGTTGGAGTTCAGTTCGCGACTGCCCATCTCAAAAAGGTTGTTCTTCGACAGAAACTCATAGTTCAAACGGGTTTCGTTCTTGCAATAAACCACCACGTCGCCCTCGTTGATTGTAGCCTTGTTGCATACAATATTATAACCACCGATAACCGTCTTAACAAGGTTGTCGGAATTTTCCACAGGCTCGATATGCTGAACCCGAACTATGGAGGCACAATATTCCTCTTTCATCTTTTCTGACTGTGTAAATATCTGCATATCAGTACTTTTTAAAATTAACACATTTCACAATTCATTAATAACAAAAATAATAATTCTCCCCGAAATTACAATGACGCAACGCATTGTAGCGGCGCAAAGCATTGCGCCGCTACAGAAAAATCCCTTTGCATACCCAATTCGTCAACCTTATGGCATTGACAAATCGTAAACCTTTAGCTCGGCGTAGCCAATCCAAAATCGTAAATCTAAAATCGTAAATCCCCTAGAATCCTATCCTTGAATGCTTCGAACTCATAAGCCTCTCGCTCTTGCACTGCTCGACGATGAAACTGAAATCGGGACTTGTGCCGTTGATGACACCATCCATTATGACCTTGCGGACGATGTTGTCGATTTCGCCACCCGAAAAGTCGTAGTCGGCAGCCAGCTTGCGGCACTGCTCCTCGGCAAGCCACGCGAGTTTGCTCTGCCAAATGTTCTGCTTTGCCTCAAGTGTCGGCTTGTCGAACTTCAACTTGAACAAGAAACGGCGTTCGAAGGCAGGGTCGAGGTTGTCGGCAAGGTTGGTGGTGGCAATCAAAATACCGTCAAGTTTCTCAAGTTCCTCAAGGATTATGTTCTGAATTGCATTTTCTGTCTGTGCAACGTTAGACGAATTGACATCCTTGCGCTTGCTGAACAATGCGTCGGCCTCGTTGAACAAAAGTATAGGCTTCTTCTCCTCGTTTTCGCACATTTCACGGTAATCGGTAAAGATGCGCTTGATAAGTTTCTCGCTCTCGCCGAACCAACACGACTTGCTTGCGCTTATGTCAACGTGATAGACCTTGCGACCGGTCTGACGTGCTATCTGCTTTGCGGTTTCGGTCTTTCCTGTACCTGGTGCGCCATAGAATATCACCGATACGCCCTTTGGCATTGCTTCCTTTTCAAGACGAGCCTGCAACTTGACAAAATTCTCATTCATAAGGCTTTTCGTGAGCGAATCTATCTTCTTTCCAAAATCAGCCGAATAAAACAAATGTTTTTCCTTTATGTCTTCGGGAGCAGAAAGTTTCTTGTTGTTTTTCTGCTTCTGATACAAGTCAAGGTCATTCTCCAGAAATATCGACTTCCCCTTGTCGGCAAGAGAAAGGCTAACTTCCGACACAAATGTGCCTTCCGACTTCTCTATCATGTTTGAATGGATAAGAATATGCTTCTTGCTAATAATCTCCGAACTTACCTTCATACGCTTTTGAACCGAGTCGTAAATGTCGGAAAGCGTACACTCAAGTCCCGACTCGTGGAAACGCCTGTTTTCAACGAAATCGTTGCAGCATATATAGAAAAGTGTACGCTCATCGGTCTTGTCCGAAATCTTCTTCACGTTCTGCACGAACTCCAAGCCTGCATTCTGCTCCTCGAGTTGCTCAACACAGTCGAACAGACAGCGAGTCGTCATCGCCTCTTCGCTTCTATCTTCGGCAAGGTCGCCCACGATATGGCAAAACTCGTACCTGTCAATCATCTTCTTTTCCGGCCTTGTGTATGGCGAACTGCTTTGTATAGCCAAAGCCAGCGAACTTTCTACCTTGTACTGCTTCCTGCGACCGCACATAACCCTCACAAACATAGCATTATCGACAAGGCTGTCGAAATTACTCTTTATGGGCATAAATTCTATCGCCTTAAGACCCATAAAGTCGGTGATGTCGCTTGTATCAAACGGAGAATCGCGCTCCATTTCCTTGGTATAGGCAGCAACAAGCAACATAGCCTCCACTTCGCCAATCCCAAAATACTTGGCAAACGCCTCAATCTCCGACTTCAAAGCCTTAACATCCGACTTTTTCAACGACGGTTCGCAATGCGAGCGCGAACGGCCTCTGCCCATTCCAAACACAGGAAGGTCATCAGACGATTCTTCATCCTTTGGAAATGTTACCTTAGGATAGAATTCGGGCATAAACTCGTGAAGCATTATGATGTTGCTTCCCTCCAACTTCTTCGCGATTTCACAGAACGACTTCAAGGCACTGAACTTGGTTTCTTTTGTAATTTTCTTCATATTTTTTCTTTTTTTATGGTTAAAACAAAACTCAAAATTCTGCGCAAAACTACACATAGCATACGACAAAATCTGTCGCAACCAATGCAATTTTTTCCGTTAGTAATATAACTAACTCTGGCTAAAAATTAACCATCAAATCGGTTTAAATATAATTTCTTTGGTTTTCATTTCTTTTTCATTTTTTCAGTTCGCAAAAGTAATATGTTTTGGGCGAATGACCAAATATTTGGGAAAGTATTTGCAAAAAATATTATAAAAATGGCATTTTCAGGCAAATAAAGCAAAAGACGACAGAAGACCGTCTCGTTATCGTATGTTTTGGGGGAGGATGTCGTATGTACGTAACGCGGATGGAATCCGCTGGAAGGGACGGAACATATATGCGAAAGGGAAGGCTCGAAACCTTCCCTTACGATATTGTTCCACAAACATTTCGGTTATTCCTTTATGAATTTCCGCAAAGCCGCTACCTGAGCGGAGCCGAAGGGTCGGCTGTATATCCTTACCACATACACCCCTGCCTTCAAATCTTCCACATCGCAAGCCGCATTGTCGCTATTTACCTCAATTCTCTTTACCACCTGCCCCATCACATTCACAATCTCGATTTCTGAAATTGTTTCGGAGGATGAGATGTTGAGGAGGTCGCTGGCAGGATTCGGGAAGAGGGCGATTTCAGTTGCAATGCTTTCGTCTATTCCAACAGCAGGAATGAATGTCGCGATATAAGTTGCATCGCTTGTCACGGTTATATAGCGCGGATTGTCGGTGTTGTCGTCGTTCCATGAAGCAAACTGGTAGCCATCGCGAGCCGAAGCCGAAATCTGTATTTCGGTGCCATAATCGTATGTGCCACCCTCGCTGACAGTTCCCATTTCTGTATCGGCAGATTCAACCGTAATCGTATGCTGGTCGATGGCAAATTCGGCGGTGAAAGTCGTGTCTTCAACAACCGTTATCATGCGGGGATTGTCGGTATTGCCATCACTCCACTGGACAAAATGGTAGTGCTCGCTGGCACTTGCCGAAATCTCTATTTCTGTGCCATAATCGTATGTGCCACTTTCGCTTACAGTTCCCATTGTTGAGTCGGCAGACTCAACGGTAACCGTAAACCTGTCAATTGCAAATTCGGCTGTGAAAGTAGTGTCCTCAACAACCGTTATTGTACGCGGATTGTCGGTATTGCCGTCTGTCCATTGTACGAAATGGTAGTGGTCGGCAGGAATGGCGGAAATTTCCACCTGCAAACCCTCAAGATATGTTCCTCCACCAGTTGCCGTTCCTATAGTTTCGTCGGCAGAAGTCACAGTTATTGTGCGCCATGCTGCGAATGTTGCCGTGTAAGTGGCATCTTCGGTAACAATTATTGTGCGTGGATTGTCGGTGTTGCCGTCGTTCCAAGCAACAAAACCGAACCCTTCGGCAGGTATAGCCGAAATTTCCACCTGCGAGCCTTCATAATATGTTCCACCACCACTGACCGTTCCTATAGTTTCATCGGCAGAAATCACAGTTATTGTATGCCATGCCACAAAATTTGCCGTGTAGGTGGCATCCTCGGAAACTAGAATTGTTCGCGGATTGTCGGTGTTGCCGTCGTTCCAAGCGACAAAGCCATATCCATCGGCGGGCGTAGCGGAAATTTGTATTTCAGTGCCGAAATCGTAGGTTCCGCCACCGCTGACCGTACCAGTAGTTTCATCGGCAGATTCCACAGTAATCGTATATTGGCTGATTGCAAATTCGGCTGTGAAACTACGGTAGCCCCCAAGAATTACTGAACGTGGATTGTCGGTATTGCCATCCGTCCATCTTACAAAGTGATACCCCTGTTCGGGATACGCTGCTATGATTGCTTCAAAGTCGGTGCAGTTGGGCTGCTGCGTTACTCTCGCTGTTCCCCATTGCGGATTTGCACTCGACAGAGTCAACCTGAACATAGCGTTTTCACTCATATTTGTGAAGTTGCTCCAATATGTGGCAGCACTATATCGCGACAGGGTATTGCAAGGCACAAAAACAGCAGCCGTGTAAGAAGAGAAAGAACGGGTAAGCGTAGGCGGGTTGAGACATTTTACAATTATAGTATCCACTTCGTTGCAACCTAAAAATGCATTATCGCCAATACTTGAAACAGAATTACCGATTATAAGCAAAGACAGATTGCTGCAATATTTGAATGCATAATCGCCAATACTTGTGACATTATTTGGTATTGTAAATTCTGTTAGTCCACTACACTGATAAAACGCTGAACTGCCAATGCTACTTACGGAATTCGGAATGATTATAGATGTCAGTCCGCTACATCCATAAAACAATGAACTGCTAATGCTTGTCACATAACTTGGTAGTGTTACGGACGGCAGACCAGTACACCCAGAAAACACACCATTAGCAATATTTGTTACGGAATTGGGAATAGTAACAGATGTGAGACCTGTGCAATTTTGAAATGCCTGTGCGCCAATGCTTGTAACCGAATTCGGAATGGTTATAGATGTCAGTCCGCTACAATACGCAAAAGCCCCAAAGCCAATGCTCGTAACAGAATTAGGAATTGTTACTGATGTAAGCCCAGCGCACCACCGAAAAACACAAGAATCAATACTTGTGACCGTATTAGGAATTATAAAATTGCCAGTTAGTCCGCTACAACCCTGAAATGCATAAACTCCTATAGTGGCGACAGATTCGCCTAAAGACATATCTGTCAGTTCGCTGCAATCAGAAAATGCGTATCGACCAATGTTAGTAACCGAATTGGGAATTGTCCCTGAAGTAAGACATGTAGCGCCAGCAAATGCATATCCATTAATTTCAGTTACCGTTTCCGGAATAACTAGGTCTGTTATAAGACTGTCGTTAATATATAGGTTATGAGCATAGTGTAGTGGATTTGCACTTTGATCGGCAAATGTTATATTGCACCACTGCCCAATAGTGCCTGCGTAGTTTACTCTTGTAAATTCGCTGTAATTTATAAATGCATGAGAAGGAAAATATGTAACATTATTGCCAACATTCAAAGTTGCCAGCGATGTACAACCAGCGAATACACTATAACTAGAACTTCCCATAGTCGTGCAGTTTGTCGCATTGAAGTTGACCGTTGCCAGATTGCTACAATAACCGAAAGCCCCTTCACCAATACTTGTAATGGCATTAGGTATTGTTACCGTAGTCAGTCCGGTCCAACCGTTAAATGCATAATCCGGAATGTTCGTTACCTCATCTCCAATATTCAAGATTGCAAACGATGTGCAACCGCTGAATACAGATAAAATTTCTACACCGCTTCTCCCGCCCATAGTTGTGCAATTTGTTGCATTGAAGTTGACTGTGGTAAGTCCACTGCAATTTTTAAATGCATAACTGCCAATACTTGTAACGGAATTGGGGATTGTAACCGATGTCAGCCCACTGCAACCATAAAATGTATTATCGCCAATGCTCGTAACTGAATTAGGAATAAGCAGTTCGCCAGCCAGTCCGCTACAACCGGAAAATGCATAACTGCCAATGCTCTCCACCGAATTGCCGATTGTAACCGATGTCAGTCCGCTGCAATCCCTAAATGCATAATTGCCAATGCTAGTGACAGAATTGGGAATTGTAACTGATGTCAAGCAGGTTGCGCCGGAGAAGGCACTCGCTTTTATTTCTGTTACCGATTCTGGAATATTCAATTCGGTAACAAGGCGATTGTTGATATACAGATTATGAGCATATTCAAGTGGATTTGAACCCAACAGACCAAACGAAATCCCACACCATCCTGCAATGTCACCAGTATAATTTACCGATGTCAGTCCACTACAATTATAAAACGCATAACTGCCAATGCTTGTTACAGAATTAGGTATTGTTACCGATGTCAGTCCACTACAATTATAAAACGCATAACTGCCAATGCTCGTAACCGAATTGCCGATTGTAACTGATGTCAGTCCGCTGCAACCTCTAAATGCATTCTCAGGAATATTGGTTACATTTTCGCCAATATTCAAGGTTGTCAACGATTCACAGCCACTAAATACAGGCTTACTGGAACTTCCCATTGACGTGCAGTTTGTTGCATTGAAATTGACTGTAGTCAGTCCGTTGCAACTTCTAAATGCATATTCAGGAATTCTCGTCACATTATCGCCAATATTCAAGGTTGTCAACGACTCACAACCCATAAATACAGGTCTACTGGAACTTCCCATTGACGTGCAGCTTGTTGCATTGAAATTGACCATTGTAAGATTGCTACAATAACCGAAAGCCGTTTCTCCAATACTTGTAATGGCATTAGATATTGTTACCGTATTCAGTCCGTTGCAACCGTAAAATGCATTAGCATTAATGCTCGTAACATCGTATGACCTCCCTTCGTATGTGACCGTGGATGGAATTGTTAAATTGCCCGTGGGGTAATTGTAAGAATCGTAGTATGGAGAACCATTATTGTAAGACACAACCATTACCCTATAAACTGAGGTTGAAGATGTAATCGTATAATACAACGTCTGTCCGCTACTGCACCCTGCCGAAAAATCGTATGCCCAAGCGACCCCACCCAACAGGGCCACCATAATGATTGATAAAATGAACTTTTTCATAATTGTAAAATTAAAGTTGTTTTGGAATTTTATTTATCTCTAAATCAAGTCCGAGCCTAGTGTTGATTTCCTCAAGAATTTCAATTTTGTCATTGGTGGAAGAATGTGTCATAATAAAATATTCGCCCATTTTCCAGACAGTCTGATAATCCTTGTATCTAAACCTTTCGTTTGTAACTATTGGCGAATCTGCATGCATAATTTTAAGTTCGGCGACTTTTGCAAAACCTATTTTCTGGATCACCTTGCAGAATGTATCTGCAACTTTGGGGCAGCAAATCCTACTGCCATCAGGGAAGGTCACTGAAATAAGGTCTTTTCTAGCATTGGAGAAAATGATGTCGTTCGTTAAAGCCTCTTTGCTATCAGAATCAGCCTTGCTGTCATCTTCTTCCATTTTGGCTTCAATCAGGTTGAATATCCTGCGTTCGGTATAGGATTTCAATTTGTCCTTTGAAATACTGAAGTTGGGATTTTTCTTCTTTATGTTATCCAGAAGTTTGCCTGCCAATGTGTCAACAACTTTTCCAAACTCATCAAACGACATTTCCGACAGCGAATCGTCTATAAGAGCATTGTCTTCAAACTGCTTTTCAAAATTATCCCTATTTTCATACGAAAACATTGATAGTTTCTTTACAAACACATCCAAATCTCCATTCAAATCGACAGTCCAAACAATCCTATCTTCAAATGCAGGTGCTTTAAAGGTATTTACAAGCATCCATTCTACACCATTTGTCAAAAAACCAAACCTAATATTCTCGTTGTAACAATAGTTGGACAACTGCCTAATGTGCTTACTCAAATCCGCATTTAAGCATTTAGCCTCGACAATCAATATGGTCTTGCCCTTGTCATTCATCAGGGCATAGTCGGGAATCATCTTGTCCTTCGACGGCGAGTTAATCTTTTTGTTCAACTTAACATGATTCGGGTTAGAAACATCCCAACCTATCTCGTTTAAAATAGGATTAACCAGTTGGGTTCTTACGGTTTCTTCGTTTTCCTCGCAAATTTTCGAGTTTGCCTTTAATCTGTTTAATACATCTAACAGCATGATTTTTTAAATTATAAATTACTAATTATAAATATTTTACACTTTATAACAATTTATTTTTCTTTTCAAAAGCCCACAACAAAAAAAACATCGTGAACCTTCTTTAATTCGTACCTGAGGTCCTCGACTACCTGTCACCACAAATGAGAAAGCCCACGATTGCTCGCGAACATTTCGCTTTTATGAAGTGGTGACGCTGAAATTGTCGAGGTTTCAGGTATGTCTCAAAAAGCAAAAACGCCTTATGTCTTTATGTTCTAATTAAATATGTATTTCTGTTTCGTATATAATTTTAGTTAAAACTCCGTGAATGACCACAAACGCAAAAATAAGAGTTTCTGTGTTATTTGCAAAAGGGATTTTTGGAAATTTTCAGTATGTTCTCACAAAAACGGCATTTACAAACAGATACAAATAAAGGATGACTTTTAGGTCATCCTTATATTTAGAAGTTGTAATAATTAACTTTATTGCTACATCTTTTTTACTGTTAAACCTGCTAATCTATCTTTCAGATTACTGTTATTTTTGATTTTGATTATAAGCCTGCATAGTATGTCAACATCACCGTGAGCCATAATGTAGTATCCGTCAACATGTTTAATGGATGATTCGTACAACGCCCATCTATCTGGCGAATAACGTTCCTTGGAAACCACAGGCACTTTCTTATTTATCACACCACTATGCGCAACGTCTTCCAAACCAATCTTTTTTATTGTCTCCACAAAAGTATCTACGGCTGTGGATTCACAAATTTCAGTGCCATCCGGAAAGGTTACAGAAATAAGGTTTCTCTTTGGACTTGTGTACAACACGTATTCTGGAAATGTTCTCGTTTCCTTAACTTCTGCCTTGTCATCCATTTCCTTTACTCTTTCTTCCAGCAGCTTTGAAATCTTATGCATTATATATTCCTTCAATTTGTCGTTGCTGATATTGAAATTAGGATTGTTACCCTCCACATTCTTCAACAGTTTGACAATCAACTTATCCACTGTATCAACAAACTCATCAAAAGACATTGCCAACGTATCGTCGAGCAACTTCTTGTTCTTAAATGACACCTCAAACTTTTCCCTGTTTTCATACGAAAATCCCGACAGCAGTTTTGCAACTTCTTCAATTCCATCAGTTATATCTCCAGACCATACAACCCTGTCCTGTGGCGAAGTTTCAAAAGCATCCAGAAGCATCCATTGGCATCCATTAGTGAGAAAACCATATTGTATTTTCTCCTTCTTGCAGTAACCATAAATTTGCGACACGCCTATGTTCAAATCCAGATTCAGTCTTTTGGCTTCGACAAACAATATTGCCTCCCCTTTGTCATTCTTCAACGTGTAGTCGGGAATTTTACCGTCATTTAGTTTGGAATTAATCATAACACGGCTTGGTTCTGTAACATCCCAGCCCAATTCTTTCAGTATAGGGTCAATCAATTGTGTCCTTGCGGCAGTTTCATTTCCTGCACACGATTCTGAATTCACCTTTACTTTTTTTAATACATCTATCAACATAGTTTTATTTTTAAGTTCTAATTATCAATATTTTACATCACAAACAAATTATTTTTCTTTTCAAAAGCCCACAAAAAAAACATCGTGAACATTCTTTTAATTCGTACCTGAGAACCTCAACTACCTGTCACCACAAATGATAAAACCCACGATTGCTCGCGAATATTTTGCTTTTATGAAATGGTGACGCTGAAATTGTCGAGGTTTCAGGTATGTCTCAAAAAGCAAAAACGCCTTATGTATTTATGTTCTAATTAAATATGTATCTCTGTTTCGTATATAATTTTAGTTAAAACTCCGAGAATGACCACAAACGCAAAAATAAGAGTTTCTGTGTTATTTGCAAAAGGGATTTTTGGAAAATTTCAGCAGTTTGGTAAAAAAAGAGCATTTACAAGCAGATACAAACAGACGACAACTTTTAGGCAACACCTATATTCAGCGGTTGTCTTATGGATTCTATTTTTACATTACAAACTCATGATATTCTCCAATAATAGCATTTATTCTCCTGACATTATTACATTATTTAGGAATTATCTTTACTTCTAAATTCAAACGAAGTCGCCTACTGATTTCTTTAAGAATATTCTTAAAATACTTGACACTATAGTGCGCCCTTACCATATAATCACCAATAGGTTTTCGTTCCTCCTTATCAGGAATGTAACCTTCATTAGGAATAACCAGTTTATATTTCCTACTACATATTTTACCTAACTCAGCGACTTTTGATGGACCTATTTCCTTTATCGTATCAACAAATGTGTCAACAGAATCATTCCATTTTATCGGTTCCTTTTCTGGAAATTTCACATAAAGTAATCCAAACGTTTCGATAGATTCTTCTTCATTGTTTTGATGCACATCCGCTACTTGCTTTCTGGTGACATTCACATCATACTTTACCTTTTTATTGCCGATATATTCTTTCAAATAATCTTCAGGAACGTTTATATTAGGATTCATTGCTAAAACTTTATAATGAAGTTTTTTTGCTAGTATATCATATTTTTCTTTAGATGCTTCAATTATTTCTCTTTTCAATTCGCTATTTCTTTCTTCCTCCAAAATACAATCAAGAATCCTAGTACCGACAACCTTACAATGCAGTTCTTCAATGTTATCTTTAGACAGCATTGATAAAAAATCTGCAACCTGACTTTTATTATTCTTATGCAATTTCACACTAAAATCTTGCGGTTCTTTCTCAAAAGGGCCATAAAACTTCCATTTAATGCCATTGGTAACTACAATATAGCGAATGTTTTCCTTATACTTTTTCTTATAGTTTTTAATTTTAATATCCGATTCTCCTATAACATTATTTTTTTTGCTTAGTTCCTTTACTAATAATAACAAAAAAGGTTTATTATCACCCCCCTTTAATAATAATTCAGATTTTTCTTTTTCTTCTATGCATGTCTCCCAGCCAAGTTTTTTAAGAAAAGATAGCACAAATATTTTTACTACTTCAACTGTACAATTACGGTGAATCTTTATTTCATTTTCGCTATTAATAGTAACATAATCTGAACCAATACTTTTTCCTATAGTTTCTTTAAAGACTTTAGATACATAGACTTTATCAGCCTTATCCTGCTGATATTTAGGTGGATATATTTTTTCTATATGTTCCTTAAATAATTTATCTTCAATATTTATATTTGAATATTTTGCAAAAGCCTCATATTTAAGCCATTCCGACAATACTTTAATAATCCCATCTTTCGCGCCATCTTCTACCACCTCCTTATATGTTGCATCAATACAATCACTCAACACCTATCCTTTTCTACTATTTTCACACTTACTTTTTCTGCTAATCTATCATAATCAATCAAATCATCTATGATATTTGCTTCGGGATTTTTCGCCAACACTTCATTTTTTATCCTATTAGATATAATGCTTTTTATTTCCTCGGATCTAATTGTACTTTTAATTCCCTCAAGATCAAAAAAACCGTCACCAATCAAATTTTCCTTATTTTTAAAATCTAAATATTTAAAATTTTCAAATCTTTCTTTCTCCCTACCCCTAATATCAATTTCATTTTCAGATAAACAATAACTCGCTTTTTTACCAAATGGTCCATAAATCTGCCAATTTATGCCATCTGTAAGCACACCATAACGAACGCCACCCAATATACAATAATTTCTTAATTGATTTATATCTTCAATTTTTTCTGCTTCCTTTTTATCTTTATATGCTTTTACTTCTATAAACAACCGACTTTCGCCTTTTCCCAAACAACAATCAACTCTAGAACCCTTACATACAGAATGTTCAAAATCAATGTCATCTATAATATCCCACCCAAGTTTTTCTAATATGGGCAACACCAACTTTATTTTTACATTCTCCTCTTTTATTATTATTCCATTCTCATCACTATCGTTATTATTTTTACCATCTTCACATAACCATTCGAAAACATCCAATGTTTCTTCCAATCCCGTATTTTCCATAATTTTATTTATTTTTTCTGCAAATATAACCATAAAATACCATAAACCAACCGCAAACTGCGCAAAATCAGCAAAAATTACGACCACTATTAATAGCGGTCGTAATAGCCAGCACTGCTAATCATCATCTTCCGACATGCAATATTCAAGCATCTTGTAGTACAAGTACTCATTATCGCTACTGGACTCTTCAATATTTCGGTTCAGTTCTTCAATTCTTTCTTCATATTCTTCCAAATCGCACTCATACATTGTGCTGAAATTGAAGTCAAGACCGAACTCATCTATTTCTTCCTGCGTAAGCGGATTGTAATGTCCCTGCGCGGTGGCCGACAATGATTCTTCGTAAACATTAAGAAAATCATCTGCATATTTTGGCGACAATTCATCATTTTCATCATCGCCCGATTCTTTTTTTCTCATAATTTTTATTTTATTTGTTAATAATAACACTTGAAAAAGTGAAGACACCGCACAGTGCAGTGCCTCCACCGAGGTTGTCGAGGACCTCTTTTCTCATTTACTCGTCGGCGAACATCCCGTTCTCCTCAAGTTCCTTGTCCCATTCCTCTCGCTGGCGTTCTTCTTCTAACTGCCGTTCTATTTCCCAATCTTCATCCAAGTCGTAGTCCGGGTCATTTTCTGCCAGCCAGTCGTCCAAGTCCTTGCTCCATTTGTCGTACTTGTCCAGAATTTCTCCCAGTTCATCGAAGGCTTTATCGACTTCTGCCCGCTGTTCTTCACTCGCATGCTTGTATTTATCCCAGATGTCTTTCTTGCCTTTGGCAGATCTGCGGTATTCTTCCAGTTCTTCTGCCCATTCCGCTTCTACTTCGGCAAGCATCGTCTTTACTCTTTCGACTAAAGGTGGACGCGACTCCAATTCAAGCAGCAGTTCTGTGGAATCATCCTGCACTTTTCTATTTGACTTTGCAGTCTTGCAATTCTTGGGGTTTTGCAATTGACTGCCTCTCACTTTTTTTGAGTCAGAATTTGACTCGGAAAATAATTTTTTCATAAAAAAATATTTAAAAATTAAAAATATATGCGTTCACTATACGCCCCCATAAAAAAAGTGGCGAAATCACAACTGCGATTCCGCCACACAACTTTGTTTATATTATGATTCAAAAAACTTTTTTGACAGTGAAAAACTTTATAATAATATTACTCTCAAAACAAACACACTCTATAAAAAACATTGTTTCTATTTTACTTCACACAAAAACAACCGAGTGTATAATCAAATTTTATTTTTTATTTCACGAGTAATTTATTTTTACTTTTTGGTAGTCTTGAATATTTTTTTGTAGTGTTATTTTTTTTTCATTTGTTTTTATTTTGAGTAACATATTTATTATTTGTATTTATATAATCTAAAATTCAATTTTTTTCCACGAGTAATTTTTTTTTACTTTCTGGTAGTCTTAAATACTCTTATAATAGTGCAGTTGCAAATTTGAGTAATACTCAAATTCAAGTGAAATTCATAAATACACATCGCTAAATATCAGACACTTACAAACAGACACTATCAATTATGGACAATTAACATAACGAATCGGCCAGCAATCACCGCCCCAAAAACATGCTAAAAAACATATTGAATAATTATATTTTCAAAATAGACTAAATAAAAAGGGTGCAATTAATATTGAAATCAGCACTAACTTTGCGTGGAGAACATTAGCGCAATATAGTATGCCCAGAAGATGTAAAAAACTGATAATCAAAGAAGAACTAGACACATTGCTTGATTTGTTGCAAAAATATGAATCCAACAATATGATTTATAAGCGTATCAAATTGATAATAGTGTGTAAAAAACATGAAACAGAAGGCATAAGCAAAGAAGAATTGCACAGACGGACAGGCTTTAGCGGGCAGTCTATCATCAATTGGCAACGCATGTATGAGCAAGGTGGAATTGAACTCCTAATTACACACGGGCGAAAATCTAACAGGGAATCCATATTTACCGGTTCGGAGCAGAAGAGAATTATTGAGAAATACTCTAACGACCATATTTCCATATCTGGATTGCGTAACTGGATACTGAAAAATCTTGGTAAGGACGTGAAATACATTACCTTGTACAAGTTTATTCAGAAAAAATGTCCTAAAAAGAAACTATCACAGACAACTCTGCACTTAGAATATACACATTAACCATTCAGGAACGTGAACTAATCACGAAGTATATTTCAATAAACCCAGAAATTGACCTGACCAAACTACACGACTGGATACTTAGAAACATAAGAAAGGACTTAAATGAGCAAACATTGTCTAGCATTTTAGCAACAGCAAAGAAAAACCAATCACGCAAATAGACAACTGCTTACTTGAAACTATACCCTATACCTATATAATATATATTTGCGGGATTCTTCACCTGCACTTCGTTGTCGGCACGAAGGTAAAAATCGAAAGAATTGTTCCTGTTTAGCCTATAATTCACTCCGACGACGGTACGCATCTCGTCAATGAAACGGGCATCTTTCTTGTACAGACGAATAAACATTTCGGTGGAAGCATACAACTTGACCGGCTTGCTGAAGAAACTGTACGAAATCTCAAACCTGTTGCGGACGTATGTCTTTGGATTGAACTTATGCTCAGCACGTGATTCGTCATAGAACGAAGCCTGATACTTTGACCGAAGCGACAACTTAAAACTTCTTATTTTCTCGGAATATGTCAGTCCACCACTCACACGATAGCGGTTCTCCAAGTAAGTTTCTCTGTTTTTTAGGATATAATCGAAGTCGGCAGAGACCTTGAAGCGACTTTTCCAGAACGAATAGCCAAGACCAGCAGAAGCCTTGAAACGGTTAAATTCAGTGAAATTTCCACCAGTCTTTACTTCTCCTTCCACCGAATAACCAAAGCCCTTTACAATCTTACCAGAGTATCCAGCACCTACAATCGCGCCAAAATCGGTTGTCTGTGCCTGCAAAGTGCAGGCAAACAGACAAACCAAGTTCAACATTAATAATATGTATTTTAGATACTTCAAATTTTATTTCATAAAATCCTTATGCTTGACCATCGTGTCAATGCTGTTAATCTGGTCGCTGATAGGCGTGTAGTAAATCTTGATGTAGGCAACATCGCGCAGAAAGTCAATATGACCGACTTCGATGCGCTGGATGTCGAGACCTGTGCGTTCCTTTAGATCGGCAATAAGTTCGTCCTCGCGGCCATGCTTCACAAGTTCAATGCGTTCGTAGAGTACAATCTTGGTTGCCACATGCTTAATTGCCTTGTTACCATCGAAAATAATTATCACAATGATAAACAGCACATTAACAGCAAGCAAATTAATGTATCCGTGGCTCATTGCCAGTCCGTTGATTACTGAAATGCCAATAATCACAAACAGATAAGTCATCTCGCGGATCGGCAACGGCTCGGTACGGTAGCGGATAAGTCCGAAGATGGCGAACAGACCCATTGCGAAGCCCATTGCAAGGTTAACGTTGTTGAGCAGGTTCATCAGCAGGAATACCGTCGTACCGAACAGCATAAATGTGAAGTAATAATCTTTGCGCTTGCTCTTACGGTAGTACAGGAAATGCACTATCAGCCAGCAGATTATAATGTTCACAAGGAACAAAACGAACATCGAGAGAAGACTGTCCTTGTTCCACAACGGAATGCCAAGAATGTCGTTTGGAGATGCTATCGCAGTCATCTCGTCGGCAAACTCGCGGGCAATGTCGGGGTCGAAATCCTTGTTGTCGGCAACGACGGCTGGAGTTTCCACAACCTCGGCAACTACCTCTTCATTATTATTTACGTCTGACACAATGTCAGTATCTTGTGCAAAACATCCAAAACTCAGCAACATAACTGCTGCTATCAGAAAAAATAATTTCTTCATATCAATTTTATATTACATAGTTTTTCAATATAACGCATCTTACGGCGGAAACGGTTCATCTTTGCATCGGGATTTGTCAGAAAAGTACCAAGGCAATACTTGCTTATGCGTTTCTGTTGAATGCGTAGGTCAAGCAACACATCGCGGAAATAAGATGGGCATAGTCCATCCTGCTTCAACTCGACAATGACAAGGTTTGGAATGCAAGCCGACCGACCAGTTACCCTGTTTATCAGGTTCACATTCATATCAATGGTAAGGCGTTCGGTTTTCTCGACATTCACAAGGGTTATGCGCTCGAATTTGTTTTCAAGAACAGGACTTAGCGTATTCACATCGTAGTGCAAAAATTCCGAAACGAAACTTCTGTTTTCATCACGACTAAGCATATCGTTGAAATCGGCTGGATTCATCGGGATGCGCTTTTTCTTTGTGCGCCCTTTGTTGTTCTTGTTCTTGATTTCGCAGAAGGCGATTCCGCTATCGACATAAATGCGGGCGCGTAGTTTCTGCCTGTTTAACTTGCGGTTGTGATGCGCAATGTACATTTTCAGGTCGGCAGTATCGTAGTAGAGCGTATTGTAGTCGGCAATCCTGCGTCCCTCGTTGAACTGCACGAAATACCGTCCGTGTATCCTGTCCAGGATTTCAACAAGTTGCTCGGTCGTCACCAAAAATTTTGTATCGACCCTGTTCATCAACTTAACCTTTTCCATTTCGGCAAGGGTTATGGTGTCGAACAACTGCAACTTATCATCAATCTGTGACATCGGCGGGTTATTTGTCGAAAATATACTCAAAATCCTTCACGGTTTCGAGTTTGCCGTTGGGGAAATAATTGTACTGCTTCTTCTTGCTTCCGTCTGGATAGTATTCGAACTTGCGGATACGCACCGGCTTATTGCGGCTGTCGTATTCCACTTCCTTTATGCACTTGCCTACGGTGTTGTACTCGAATGTCACACGCGATTTCTGTCCGTAGTTGGCATACTCGATTTCCTCAATCTTGAAGCCGTTGGCATCGTACTTTGTCACGTGGTCGAGGAACCGCGTCTTGGTGGCTTGGTTTTCGTTCCATTCCTTTATGGTAAGGCCTTTGCGCTTCTCTCGCTTTTCTTCGGTGGTCTGCGCACAAACGACAAAAACCGACATCATCAGCACAAGTATTATTGCAAGTGTCCTTTTCATATTCTATACGTTTAAAACAATTTTAATTGTATCGGCAATCTCATAGATTTCGCCAACAGTTTCAACCTTTACACTGCGAGTTACAGTATCAGGAATTTCGTTCAAATTCTCTGTAAAAGTGAAAATAGTATAGTCACCAGGAGTAATTTTCTGGAAATAGAAATAGCCGTCCATACCAACGCGTACATCGTCGAAATGATACAATTCCGTATCGCGCTTGATGAACACGCGCTGGTCGTAAGCCCAACCTTCGCCACGATAGTTGCTGTTGTGGTAATAACGAGCATAAACACGACCTTTTATTATCGAAGTGCCGTATGCCTTGCCTTCGTGGATATAGATTGTCGGAACAGTGGCAGTCGCACCCTTCTTCAACTCAACTTCCTGCGAAACTGCGATTTTCTCGCCGTCGGGCTTGGTCGAATAAGCAAAAATGGTGTATTTGCCCGGATTCATATACTTGAAACGGTAATGCCCCTTGTCGTCGGTTTCGACATCATCGCCATAGAATGTGTCGTCGCCATAAACAATGAAAACATCAACCTTTGCCGCCACGGTAGTGTCAGTTTCAAGGTTATAGTTGTCGTCGGGGTGTAAAACAAGCATGACATCACCTTCGATGATGCCAGTGCCGCCCTCGCCTTCACCCTTGTTGCACGAATTGAGTGCAACAAGGAGAAGTATCGAGATAACAATGAGAAATTTTATCTTCATATAATATTATTGTGCTGTAAGTGAAGTCCCGTTTCCTGATGTAGTTGCAGTTGCTCCAACATAAATTCCGTGCCAGTTTGCTGTACCATTTATGGTTGGATTTGTATACATCGTATATGTTCCAGATGTCACATTGGGACTGGTAAATACATAATTGACAGTTGCCTTGCTGCCATTATTAGTATCCCTGAGACCTGAATCTGTCATAAAACCGCTGCCAGAAATGCTTGACGGATGCTGGTAAATAAGTACCGTATTGCTCGAACTGTTCTTTATGCAATACTTTGAACCTGCACTGAATGTCGGTGCAAGATATTTCTGTCCATTCTGATATGTAGGGCTGTCGAGGAGTGCCATACCTCCGCCGCCACCCATTCCACCGCTCGATGCGCGGTATGCGATGATAGTAGCACCATTAATAATAAGATGACCTTGAGTGCCGCCCATTCCGTCACAGTTTGCATCAATAGCCTCTTCTTTTCCTGCAGCGATAACTACACCACCATTATATTGTGAGTATGCGCCATTGCAGTCGATAGCATCATTTCCACGAGAATAAGCCCAAACATATCCGCCATTTACTTCGATATGACTAGCACAATTTATAGCGTCGTCGTATGCATTTGCCTCAATGAAACCGCCATTGATATATATGCCGGCCTTGCTTTCGATGGCTTCGCCTGTCGGGTCGCCGGTTGTCTGTGCGCAGTACGACGAAACATGACCGCTGTTGATTACAATGTTGCCTACAGCCTTAATGCCTTTTGGCAAACCTTTCCAGTAATCGGAAGATGAAGAACCTCCGCCTGGCTGACCAGGGAATCCTCCACCGCCAGGTCCACCACCGCTTACATTTACGGGTGCACCTGAAGTCATAACATCAATATCAATGAGATTGTTATCGGCGTTCATTTCACCGATAGTAAGGATTCCGTCGCAAGCAATACCCTTGCCACCCTTGCCAGTGCTAGAGCAATTTATTATACCAGCAAGTATAGTGATGTTTCCTTCGCTCTTGATACAGCACGGAGCATAACCGTCGGTACAAGAAGTGCCTGAACCTGAAAGTGTAGCACCAGCACCTTCAGTCTTTATTGTGATATTGCCACCACTTATTGTCATATTTCCAACCGACGAAAGACCCTTTGCTCCACCCGAAGCCGATGTGCAGGTTGCATTGATTGTTCCTCCTTCAATAATTATTGCTCCACTCGACTTAACAGCAACGCTGTTCGAAGCATCGGTTCCAGAAACCAATGTTTCACCCGAAATGTTAGCAGTAATAGAACCATCGTACATTGCAAAAGTCACATCCGACTTGAAGCCCTTGCCAGCCTTGCCAGAGATTGTCAAGTTGACATCTCCGCCACTGACGTGAATAACATCATCAGAAGAGAATCCCTTGCTTTCCTGTCCGCTACAAGTAACGGTGTATGTTCCGCCGTTGATATTCAATGTCTGGTCTGCCTTTACAGCCTTCGAGTCAGTGCCTGTTGCTCGCATTGTGTAAATACCATCGTGAAGGTTTACAATGCCATCGCACGAAATGCCCTTGCTGTCGGTACCACTACAAGTGATGTCAAGAGTTCCACCATAGATGTCAACCGTCAAATCGCTCTTGATACAAGTTGCGCTGTAGGTGTCGGCAACATTAGAAGTATTAGTGTACGAACCGCCGTTGCCAGCAACCGACAAGGTTACTGTTCCGCCACTCATACGAAGGAAATTATCTGTAGAAATGCCTCTTGCACCATCGTTAGACGACGGGCAGGTAATTGTGAGGTCTCCATCGGTAATGTACACAAATGTAGCCTTGATACCAGTACAATACGACGGGTCGCCATCAGTAACAACAGCAGCGCCCGAAGCGGTAATTGTCGTATTACCTCCGGCAATGTAAACTATGGTCGATTTTATTGCCTTGGTCTGTGCACCCGAAGCAGTAAGGTTGTGTGCCCCTCCCTGTATTGTCAAAGTATCGCACTTCAGACCTTTGCAATCTTCATTAGCAACAGTCATAGTTAACGAACCGCCCATCAACTTGATTGTACCTTGGTCGGCGTGGTCGGCACTGCCGTATTCAGCCTCAATACCATCGCCTCCGAAACCGCTTACGCTGACATTACCACCGTACAACCTGAAATTGTTTGCGTGAATGCCATCCTTTACAGCCGAAGTAACATTAATTGTTCCAGAATTTATTCTAATATGAGCATCGCTGTTGATACCGTGCTGACGGTTTCCTGCAACATTAAGAGTACCATTACCATAAACCTCGATAGAACCTTCGCAAAGCAAAGCGGCCTTGTATGCACTTGCAGAACCATCGGAAAGCGTGTTGGTTGTACCATCCTCAAGAGTCAAATTTACCCTCGTATCGGTCACAACATTTATTGCAGGACAAGTATCGCTATTAATATTTGCACCATTGAGCCTCAAGTTGAACCCGCCGTTTGAATTAATCCTTAACGCACCATTAGTCGTTGTTCCTGCCACAACTACGGTGTAATCCGCTCCCAAGCCACTCACCGTCACATATTCTCCATTACTATTTACATTTACATTAGGGTGCGGATTTACCACGCCAACAGCACCACCATTGGTATATGTGATGTAAATCCAATCGCCATCGTCCTGCTGCGGCTCGTCACCGTCGAGCGAAGGCATATAAAGCACAATGCTGTCGATTCCCATTATTGGGAAATTGAACGGTGTTTCGTTGCTAATATTTGTATATGTGTTTGACGTTCCTGTTGGAAAGAACTTTACGCTGTCAACATTCTCTATGTTCTTTGTATATATTACATTGCCACCGCTATAATATAAAACCTTGTTCTGCGCCGAAATAGACAACACAGCCAAGACAAATGCCAAAACTGCTACTATCTTTTTCATAACTTACTGAATTTATAGATTTTACCATCAATCTTCACAATGTAAAGACCTTCGTTCAAATCACTTACATCAATCGCACCATCCGACGAAAGATTTTCTTCCTTGACAAGTTGACCCGTTGCCGAGTAGATTTGCATAATCACTTCCGAACCGACATTGAAGTTGAAATACAGCATATCCGATACTGGATTCGGATAAATGCCATCAGTTCCAGAATTTTCGTCAACATCGGTAAGGTCACCCTGATTGTAGGTCAAGGTCATTTTCTTAATCGCTGACATTTGCAATGAAGTTGTTGTGCCATCGCCCAATTCGAACACAATATTTTCGCCTTCGAAATAGAACTTTTTCACATCTTGAATCAGTTCGTACGCACAATTGACTTCTGCCCTGCAATAAGCCGTAATGTCTGTTGTCTGTGCAACGGTTTTTATACTCGCAAGCATAGCAAGCATAAAGACCATTGCAATTAAAACTTTTCTATTCATAACAATTACAAATTTAAATATTCTTTTCTAAAAACAATCAAAATTTGACATTTATTTTAATTTAGCAAAAGTATATGACAATCCGAAACGATTATCGTCAATAAGGTTTTTAAATTTGGCAAAAACTCTTTTTTTTGCAATAGCACATTTTTATTATATTTGTAGCTGGAATTAAAAACTAGTATTGTCCGCAAAAAAAGGGAAAGTCATTCCGTAAAGTAGAACGAACAGCATAAGGAACGTTGCTTGTGAGTTCACTTATACGGAATCTCCTTGAACAATAACATTGTTGGAGATTACGGATAGCAGTCTTCACAACGCTCTCCGTTTCGTATCGCGTGTTTCGACTAGCTTCCGAAATGACATGCCCCTTTATTAATATTATCGCCTAAATGCTTGATAATATCGTAATTAATGTGTTATTATGTTTTTAGCGGACACCGATGATTAAAAACAAAAAACGAGATGAACGACAACGACAACTTTATAACGAAAATGACTGATGAAATCAACCGCAAAGGCGTGGTTGTAATCGACAATGTAAGGAGAATGCCTGTTTACGGGGTGCCATATGCTTCGCCACACTACACCATAAGCATCAATCATCAGGGAAGCGTAAGTACCGAATATGAAGGGCAGATAGAGAATTTTGGCGCACACAATCTCGCCATAGTTTATCCGCACCACGCATTGCTCACGCACAACTCGTCCGACGACTACCTCGCCACGCTTATAGTCGTTTCCGAACAAGTTTACGAACGGCTTGCCATTCTAAACATCAACAGTAGCCGCTTCCACTATGAACTGCATCCGCATTTCACCCTCACTCCAAGCCAGTATGCCGATGTAATGTCGCTTGTCGAGGCACTGCGCATTGTTTCCCGTCTGAGCGCCTCGTTGCCCGATGATTTCATTTTTCCTCAATTGCACATATTGTTACAGGTAATCGACACATTCCGCATAGAAAACGACGGTCTAAACGCTTCGGCAAAAGGGCACATCAGTTCACGACTCTATGAAGCCATCATCAAGCACTACAAGGAACACCGCGATGTGGAATTTTATGCCAACTTGTTCTGCCTATCCCCAAAATATTTCAGCACATCCATAAAACGCGAAACAGGACATAGTGCCAACTACTGGATACAACAGCACGTGATTCATATTTCGAAAACTATGCTCCGCACCGAACATAAAATGTCGTTGCAAGAAATATCAGAACAATTAGGATTCCCCGACCTTGCTACCTTCAGCCGCTATTTCAAGCGTGCAACAGGAATTTCGCCAAGCGAATATAGGAAAAACAGTTGAAAGTTAAGAGTTAATAGTTAAAAGTTGTAGTCGTAGAGTCGTTGCGAGCAACGACCTCTACAAATCAAATTTTCAAATCTTTCGAATATTCAAATTTTCAAATCATTAAATCTTCATCCTTGCCATCACCGGATAATGGTCTGAAATATACGGCTTGCCGTAGTCACCATTTAGTGTCTTGAAATCCAGCACTTCTGCATTTTTGTAAAAAATGTAATCTATCATAGCGTCGTTACCGTTGCCATAATTGTTGTAAGTGGAAATCCATTCCGATTCGGGCAATATCGCGCGACTATCCTTCATAATGTTTTTCAATGGGTCGAAAATCGGTGAACTTACATTCGAGTTGAAGTCTCCTGACAAGAAAACAGGAGTCTTATCCTTCTTAACAATTTCATCAATCTTTTTGACAATCAACAATATTGACTGCTCACGTGCAACTTCGCCAACATGGTCGAGATGCGTATTGAATGCATAAAATACCTTACCAGTCTCCTTGTCCTTCAACTTTGCCCAAGTGACAATTCGTTTGCATGCAGCATCCCAGCCCATGGAACATTCGTCGGGAGTTTCCGACAACCAAAAATCTCCGTTTTCCATCAACTTGAACTTGTCGTTGCGATAATAAACTGCCATAAATTCACCTTCCTCCTTACCATCGTCACGACCGACACCAACACGACTGTACTGCGGAAAATTCGAGTCAATGTACTGCAACTGTTCGATATAAGCCTCCTGCAAACCGAACACATCGGGCTGTTCCCTCGAAATCATTTCCTTTGTCGCAGGCTTACGAATGTCCCAAGCGTTGTCACCGTCGTTGGCGTGGCTATTGCGAATATTATATGATATGTACTTTATGGTAAGGTCGCCCTTATTGTCGGAACAACTGCCAAACACAAATGCTACGGAAGCAAACAATACTGCCAGCAGCAAAGCAAAATTCAATTTCTTCATATACAAAACAATTTTAGCGCAAAGGTAATAAAAAAGTCGAACAGGCTAACAGGCTGACGGGCAAACAGACTAAAAAGACTGCAAGACTATAAGCCTTCGAGCCAGTTAGACTTTCTGAAAAAACAAAAGCGCCCTTACGGACGCTCCTGCCTAGTATTAACCTTTAAAATTTATCCTTGAGAAATTTTTACATCATTCCCATTCCGCCCATCGGGTTGGCACCGCCACCCATAGGTGCTGGATTTTCTTCTGGGATGTCGGCAATTACGCATTCGGTAGTCAACAACATACCTGCGATGCTAGCTGCGTTCTCCAATGCAATACGCGAAACCTTGGTCGGGTCGATAACGCCAGCCTCGTACAAGTTTTCGTACTTGTCGATGCGAGCATTGTAACCAAAATCACCCTTGCCTTCCTTAACCTTCTGAACAACAACCGAACCTTCCTTACCAGCGTTCTCAACGATGCGACGCAGAGGTTCTTCCAAAGCGCGGAGAACGATTGCAATACCGAGGTTTTCCTCGTCGTTGTCGCCCTTGAGGTCGCTGATGTGCTGAATTGCACGGATGTATGCAACACCACCACCAGGGATGATACCTTCAGCAACTGCTGCACGGGTAGCCGACAAAGCGTCTTCGTAGCGATCTTTCTTTTCCTTCATTTCTACTTCGGTAGTACCACCAACATAGATTACTGCAACACCACCCGACAACTTAGCAAGGCGTTCCTGCAACTTTTCGCGGTCGTAGTCGCTGGTTGTGAGTTCAATCTGCTTCTTAATCTGTGCAACTCTTGCTGCAATCTGGTCTTTCTGTCCGCAACCGTCAACTATTGTTGTATTTTCCTTGTCGATTGTAACCTTGTCGGCACGACCGAGCATTGTGATGTTTGCATTTTCGAGCTTCAAACCACGTTCTTCGGTGATAACTTCACCACCAGTAAGGATTGCTATATCCTGCAACATTTCTTTTCTTCTGTCGCCGAATCCAGGAGCCTTAACAGCAGCAATCTTCAAAGTACCTCTCAAGCGGTTAACAATCAAAGTTGCCAAAGCTTCGCTTTCAACATCTTCGGCAATGATAAGCAATGCCTTTCCTTCCTGTGCGATTGGTTCGAGAACTGGCAGCAAGTCCTTCATCGACGAAATCTTCTTGTCGGTGATAAGGATGTAAGGATTATCCATTACGGTCTGCATCTTCTCGCTGTCGGTGATGAAGTAAGGAGAAATGTAACCACGGTCGAACTGCATACCTTCAACAACCTTAACTTCGGTTGTGATACCCTTTGCCTCTTCGATTGTGATAACGCCTTCCTTCTTTACCTTTTCCATTGCGAGGGCGATGTCCTTACCGATTGCCAATTCGTTGTTTGCCGAAATTGTTGCAACCTGTTCGATTTTCTTGTTGTCGTCGCCAACATTCTGGCTCATCTTCTTGAGTTCTGCCACAACTGCAGCAACAGCCTTATCGATACCGCGCTTCAAATCCATTGGATTTGCACCTGCGGTTACGTTCTTCAAGCCTTCGCTAACGATTGCCTGAGCAAGAACGGTAGCGGTGGTTGTTCCGTCGCCAGCATCGTCGTTGGTCTTCGAAGCAACTTCCTTAACCATCTGAGCACCCATGTTCATGAACGGGTCCTTTATTTCGATTTCCTTTGCTACGCTGACACCGTCCTTGGTAATGTGCGGAGCACCGAACTTCTTGTCAATTACTACATTTCTGCCCTTAGGACCAAGTGTTACCTTTACAGCATCTGCCAAAGTGTCAACACCCTTCTTCAACAAGTCTCTCGATTCGATATTGAATTTTATCTCTTTTGCCATGATTGTATCCTTTCAAAAATTATTCTTCAACTACTAATAAAATATCGGTCTGATTCATAATCAGATAGTTTTCACCGTTAATCTTCAGTTCGGTACCGCTGTACTTTCCGTAAAGTACTACGTCACCAGCCTTAACCTCGATGGGTTCGTCCTTCTTCTGGTTTCCTACTGCGATGATTTTACCTCTCTGTGGTTTTTCCTGTGCAGAATCGGGGATTATGATTCCGCCAACTGTCTTCTGTTCTGCTGCTTCCGGTTTAATCAGGACTTTGCCTGCCATTGGTCTTCCTATCTTTTCCATGATATCTTTAAATTTTTTTGTTAGACAATTTTAAATTTTACGGCATGGCATTATCGAAAAATGTGCCATCGTCAAAAAACTGACAAAATGACAAATTTAAGATAGGTGCTTCTGACAAAAAATGACATGGTGTCTTATTACATAACAAAATTTCACAAAATCAGCTTTTCCCTTTTCAAAAACACTATTTTTGTCACTATTGTAAGCGTACAACACTATAAAAGTGTATATTTGCAACCGAAAATGACATTTAAATATGGCACTACCTATCAACATAGAAGACCTGCTAAAAAAAAGGAAGGTGGAAGGTTCCAGAATAGAGTTCAAAAAGGGATGGAACCCGACAGATGTGTATCGTAGTATTTGCGCGTTTGCCAACGACTTCGACAATCTTGGCGGCGGGTACATTCTTGTTGGCGTAGAGGAGAAAAATGGTATTGCCAAGCGTCCTGTTGCAGGTATCAATGTCGATGCAGTTGACGGAATCTTGAAGCAGATGGTTGGCTTCAACAATATGCTTGACCCGTACTATTTGCCACGTACATCTGTCGAGGAAGTTGATGGAAAACCAATACTGGTAATATGGGTGCCGTCTGGTGTGAATCGTCCATACGCTGTTCCGTCCGATGTGCTTGCGAAAGCGAAACAGATGAAATACTACATCAGAAGCGGGTCGAGCAGCATTGTCGCAAAGGGCGAGGCGCTTGAAGAACTTAGGGATATGGCCAACCGTGTGCCTTTTGACGACCGTCCGAATCCAAATATCGCAATGAGCGACATCTCTATGGTGCTTTTACGCGACTATCTGGCTAAAATTGGCAGCAAGTTGGAAGCATCGTTGTTTACGCAGCCGTTGAACCAGACTTTGGAGCAGATGGATCTGATGGATGGTCCTACTGAGAACAGGATGATTAAGAATGTGGCTGCTATGATGTTTTGCGAACATCCCGAAAAGTTCTTCAAATACACGCAGATTGACATAGTAACCTTCCCCAACGGTCGCACAAAAGACCCGAATAACTTCAGCGAAACAACTATCCGTGGCAGTGTCCCGCAGTTGATAAATGGTGCTTTGACCTATCTGAAAAACAATATAATCAGGGAATTCGTAGTAAAGCAAAAGGATGTTCCCGAAAGCATTCGTTACTTTAACTATCCTATTCAAGCATTGGAAGAAATTATAGTAAACTCGCTATATCACCGTGATTATCAACTATACGAGCCAATAGAAATTTCTATTGAGCCAGATGGAATACATATTCTCAGTTTTCCGGGGCCTGACCGCACAATCTCCAATGTCGCCATTAAGGAAGGTGACAGGCTTATTTCGCGTCGCTACCGCAACCGTCGTTTGGGCGATTTCCTAAAGGAAATGGATTTGACAGAAGGCCGCTCTACTGGTATTCCTACCGTACAGGATGAATTGCAGAAAAACGGTTCTCCGCGTGCCACTATTGAAACCAATGATGAGCGCAGCTTTATCAATGTGTTTGTGCCAATCCACGAGGGTTGTGGCGACAAGGTGATACTAAACGCCCCAGAAAACATTCTTGACACTAAAGATGAAACTATCAATGTCACCAAAGACCCCAAAAATGTCACTAAAGAAAACAATGATGTCAATAAAGATGAAAATCAAGGTATTACAAAGAATGTCACTAAAGATAAATTCCTAAATGTCACTAAAGAAAACAATGTTGTCACAAAAGCTGAAAATCAAGATGTTACAAAGAACATCACTAAAGATAAATCCCTGAATGTCACCAAAGACGAGGCTATAAATGTCACTAAAGACGAGGCTATAAATGTCACTAAAGAAAACAATGATGTTACTAAAGCTGAAAGTCAAGGTGTTATAAAGAATGTCACTAAAGCAAAATCCGAAGATTACTCAAAAGACTGGACGGTAAATGTCATAAAAGAGCCTCAATTTATTTCTAAAAAACTATCTGAGCGTCAAGAACTTATCATCAATTTGATTCGTCAGAATCCTTTGGTGACAATTCCCGAAATGTCACTAAAGATAGGTGTTGTTTCTAGAACAATTAAGCGTGACATTAAAGACCTTCAATCCGAAGGAATTATAGCCCGTGAAGGAGGACGCAAGGAAGGTCGCTGGGTAATAAAAATGATTCCATATTAATTAAATATATGCTTACCGATTACGAACTCGAAAGATACCAGCGGCAGATAGTTCTTCCAGAATTTGGTGCCGAAGGTCAGGAAAAACTGAAAAATGCCAAGGTTTTGGTTGTTGGCGTTGGTGGTTTGGGAAGTGTTGCTTCGCTGTATCTTACTGCCGCAGGCATTGGTACAATAGGCTTGATGGAGAAGGATGTGGTTTCGTTGCACAACCTTCAGCGTCAGGTGCTGTATCGCGAAGATGAAATTGGACAGTCGAAGCTAAAACTAGCAGTAAAGACGCTTCATCGTCTGAACAGCGGAGTGAAACTTGTACCATACGATACATTTCTGACTGCCGAAAATGCAAAGTCCGTAGTTGCCGACTACGATATTGTAATCGACTGCACCGACAACTACACGGCGCGTTACCTTATAAACGATACCTGCGTGGTACTCGGCAAGCCGTTTGTTTATGGAACTATCGGCGACACAAAAGGACAGTTGGCTGTGTTCAACTACCAGCCGCCATGTGCGAACTACCGCACCCTTTATCCCAATGAGAAGGAACTTGTTGCGCTCGGAAATGTAAACCGCGGTGTGATGGGCGTTCTGCCGTCGGTAATCGCCTCGATGGAAGTAAACGAAGTTGTAAAGATTATTACAGGCGTTGGCAAGGTTTTGAAAGATACCTTGTTTATGATTGATCTCTCCACAATGGAAACGATGAAATTCAAATTGCCTGTAGGGTAATAAACTCTTTTTTACCTTATAAAATTCGTAGCCACCCTACTCTCCTTTTCGGGCAAACCGAATTTCTCCTTGCCGAGAGCGATGCTCTTTACAAGAAAAGCCATATTCCTTGCCAATGTCCGCATAGTCTGCAAGCCTTCCGCATCCGACTGGGCCTCACCAAGTTGCGAACCGTGAATACTATTCCAATACTGGCTTGATGCAACAGGCATACCGGCAATCGTAAAATATTTGTTGAGTTCGTCAAAAGTTGCCGACAAGCCTCCACGACGAGCAACAACTACACTGGCACCAACTTTCATTGTCTTGTCGAAACTTGTACTATAGAACAATCTGTCGAGAAAAGCCACAAGGGTTGCATTTGCCGAAGCATAATAAACCGGGCTACCAACCACAATGCCATCGCACTGCTCAAATTTCGGAGCTACTTCGTTAACAATGTCATCAAAGACACACTTGCCAGCATTGGCACATGCACCACAGGCCATGCAACCGCGAATTGGCTTGTTGCCGACCTGAATATACTCAGTTTCAACGCCTTCCGTTGCAAACACCTTTTCCATCTCGTGCAAGGCAATAGCCGTATTTCCATTTGCACGCGGACTTCCATTAATAAGCAAAATCTTCATATTTCAATTTTTTACATATACACATTACTCTACCACCAGCCTGTCGCCGTTCATTCGCGACATATACTGCTGAATGATTGCCTTTAGTTCGTCTTCCATCCGCTGCTGGCATTCAACCTGCCCTACAAGATTGTTTTTCATCAGTTTATCATCAAGAGCATAGATTGCCTTGGTATTTGTACCGTCAAACTGCAAGACATAACCATATTTCACATACTGGTAAATTCCATTCAGGTAATTAACCGCATAGCACTGTTCCGCCGAAGTTGCAAACAAATCACACCCAAAGGCAAGGTACGAATTGTCATAGCCCAGCATTCCTAAAATTGTTGGCATTATGTCGATATGCTGAGCGACCTTGTCGTAACAATTTGCAATTGAATCGTTTCCTGGCTCGTATATTATTATCGGCACGCTGAAACCGCCCAAATCGGTCTGATATTCAGCATGATTTGTCTCGTTGGTGTGGTCGGCAGTAATTACAAATATTGTATTCTCGAACCACGGCTGTTTTCGTGCAGAATCGAAGAACTTACGCAGAGCATTGTCGGTATAGCCTATGCACTTGTGAATGGAAAGGTCGCCTTCGGGGAAAACCGACTTATACTCATCTGGCACATTGTATGGATGATGGCTCGAAGCGGTAAACACTGCCGTCATAAAAGGTTGCTGCATTTCCGACATGGTTGTGCAGTAGAACTGCAGGAACGGTTCGTCCCAGATAGCCCAAGTGCCGTCGAAGTCGGCATCACCGCCAAAGCGAGAATCGGCATTGTACTCGTCGCGGCCGTAATATCCACCAAAGCCAGTGCTACGCGCAAAAGCCTGAAATCCCATGCTTCCATTCTGCGCTCCGTGGAAAAAGCCAGTGCTGTAACCTTTCTTGCCAAGTTCACCGGCAAGTCCGCTAAGGCGGTTCATCGAAGCAGGCGTAAGGACAAACGGCTCTACAAACATCGGAATCGACGACAGCACCGACGGCATTCCATCGATGCTCTTGCGACCATTGCTGTACGAATAACGGAAGGTTGCACTATGTTCTATCAGCGAATCAACAAATGGCGTAAAACCCTTATATTCACCATTTTCCAAATCCTTGTTAAACGCTCCGATATATTCCTTGCCAAAACTTTCGACTATCAGCACCACGACATTTTTCTGTTTGAAATCATTGTTTTCCAAAGGATTATGCACTGGTGTAAACACCTTTTCCAAATCTTCCTCTGCAGGATAATAATCCACATTCTGGAAAGTCTGAACACCAATTGTCCTGATGATTGAAAATGGCGTATTCAGCACCAATGCAGCCTCAATTGGACGGTCAACATACTGATTTGCATTGCTTATGGTAATCGGACGAGTAGCCCGCGTAAATCCACCACGCATACCGACGATGCTAAAATAGACAGCCAAAGCAAGAAACACAAGATATGAAAGGTCGTACTTCCACCACACAAGATTTTTCCTCTCCGTTTTCGGCTTTCTATACAACTTGAACATTGCGAACATCAGCGCAATAAGCAACAAAAACAAATACCAATTGTTCAGTATTTCCTTGCCGAAAATGGATGCAAGATTGTCCTCGTTGCCAAATTCGTTGAAAACCGTGGCAGTTGTGCGCCGCATCGTATATTTGAAATACACCGAATCGATAAAGTTTGCCAACAATGCTATCCCATTGGTTACTAGAAAAATCCACTTGCAGACAACGTGATAAACCTTTCCTTCCTTGAAATGCAGAGGAAACAGCATCAGCACTATGTAAAGCAGATTCACATATAGGATTCCTGAGATGTCGAAGCGCAACGAACCTACATACATTTCCCATACATGCGAGAACAACAAATTCTCCGAGAAATAGCTATAGTTTACGAACAGGAATTCCAAATGAGCAACAAACATCACCGCATAAACAAGCAACATGTTGCAAATCAATGCAAAAAGCGAAGACCCAGTAATCCGTGAAAATTTCCCTTTATTTTCCATTTCGTTTCTTCATCCAGTCGTATCTGATATAGTACCCTATCGTAAAGCGACCAGCAATCTGCCAATGACGGTTGTTATATTTATATATATCATTCTCATTTACATCATCATACGCAAGGTTTGTAGATATTACCCTGCGTCTTTCGGTTGAAATACAATAATACCTTGCTCCAAAATTAAGGTCAACCGAAAGTGTATTCATAAAATTGTACTGATAGCCAAGCAGAATCAGAATTGAAAGATTGTCAACATTAACATTGGACCTATAATATGGATAATTTATCCCTTCGTAATATGACCTTCCATAATCATAAATCTGCACATCGTTTGCCCACGAGTGGCTGTAGTCAATTATCGTTTCGTAGTACATTCCAAAAGGCGCAATCCAGTAGTAGCCTTCAAGGTATTTGTTCGGAAAAGTTATCAGATAAAGTCGCGCGCCAAAAGCAACTTCCGCCCCATTGAAATGAATTTTGCTGGCATTGCAGATATATGGCTCATCGGTATCAAGCCACATTGATTCTTTGGGTCTTCCGTCAAAAAAGTTCTCGAACTGACGATATGCAACCTCACTTGTAAGACTTACCATGGAACATAGTGGTTTTTCAAGGCCAACATTCGGATTCAGAAAGAATTTCAGAGGGCGGACTTTTACCAAAGTATTGTCAAAGAACTGGGCGTTTGCGCCAATGGCGACAAAGACGAATAATAATATGGCAAGCAAGTTCTTCATATCAGCACATATTCATTCTCCCCACCGTCATTCCGTAAAGCAGAACGAACCGACTAAGGAACGTGTCGTGTGAGTTCGCTTGTACGGAATCTCCTGTAGAAAACGTTTCCAATGGAGATTCCGCACAGTTGAACAATATGACGCTCACCATTCTGTTTCGCGTTATTGTTCTAACTTGCGGAATGACTGTCGGTAGTTGTTTCATTATCCTATGTCTTTTGTTTTTTCTTCTTTGCAGCCGGGAATAATACATTATTGAGAATTAGCCTATAACCTGGCGAATTCGGATAAAGCGACAAGTCGGTTTTCTCGTCTCCAACATAATGCCTATAATCCTCGGGGTCGTGTCCACCATAGAAAGTCCACATTCCCTGTCCGTATTCGCCGTGAATATATCGAGCTTCGTTCATCGACTTGTTCTCGCCCATTATCAGTACGTTAGGCTTTATAAGGTCACGCTTGAAAGCGGTCGTCTGTCCCATAAATCCATGAATGAGAGCCGCATGGTTCTGGCAGAGCATTGTCGGAACCGGATCCCATTTTGCCGAAAACTCAAACAGCGAGAAATAATCCTCGTTTGTACCCGCTCGTTTCGACTGAGTTACATCAATGTCGGAAAACTCGTACTCGTATGGATTTGTCTTTACCGTAAAGTTCTGGAAAGCAAGGCAGTTATCGTAGTCCAGCTTTTGCTGTGCATTCGGGTCCATACCATCACCGTCGAACATATATTCGCAAATATCAGTATTAGCTGCGGCAAGAGCAATGTCGAAAGTATCGGTAGCGGCGCACATTGCAAACATAAAGCCTCCGTTGAAAACATACTGTTTAATCGCCAATACTACAGCAAGTTTCAATTTCGACACCTTGCTGAATCCAAGGTTTGCAGCTTCCTCTTCGCTCAACTTCTGACGCTCCTGATACCACTGCATACGGGCATAAGAAGCATAGAACTTTCCATACTGACCGGTAAAGTCCTCGTGATGAAGGTGAAGCCAGTCGTATTCAGCAAGTTTGCCCTCAATGATTTCGGTATCGTAAATCTTGTCGTAGGGAATTTCGGCATAAGTAAGCGCAAGAGTTACGGCATCGTCCCAGGGCTGCGAAATAGGTGGCGTATAAACGGCAATTTTCGGTGCTTTTTCCAACTTTACTGCATCCTGATTGACCGATGGAGCCGAAATGTCGTTGAAAATGGCATTTTTCTGTGCATCGGCAATAATCTCGTACGACACATTCCGCAAAATACACTCACGCTCAGCCTCCGACGAGAAACCAATTATGAAACTTCCGCCACGATAGTTAAGCAACCACCATGCTTCAAGTCCCTGCTCCAGCGACCAGTATGTAAGCCCGTAGGCCTTCAGATGGTCGGTCTGCGAATCGTCCATCGGAATGAGCATATAGGCACAATTCCCTGACAGCGAGAACACAAGCATCAACAATATTACAACAAGCTTTTTCATTGCTTCATTCCGCCAATAAGTTCAGAAATATCCTTTACACCATATTTTTCGCAGTAAAGTTCGATTCCGTCAAGCACGCGCATTGTTGCATCGGGATACAGGAAATTGGCTGTTCCGACCTGAATGCACGAAGCTCCGGCAAGCAGGAATTCTATTGCATCGTCGGCGGTAACAATTCCACCAAGTCCACAAACTGGAATCTTCACATTCTGAGCGACTTGCCATACCATACGCACTGCAATCGGCTTTATTGCAGGTCCCGACATTCCGCCGGTTATGGTCGAAAGTTTCGGACGGCGAGTCCTGACATCGATTGCCATTCCCAAGAAGGTGTTGACCAGCGAAACCGAATCGGCGCCCGCATCTTCAACAGCCTTAGCTATTGATACAATATTGGTTACATTTGGCGACAACTTAACCATCAGATGCTTTCCGTATGCCTTGCGCACTGCTGCTACGACTTCTCCAGCCGATTTCGGGTCGGTACCGAAAGCCATTCCGCCTTCCTTCACATTGGGACAGGAAATATTAAGCTCGATGGCTGGAATATTGAGCAGTTCCCCTACCCGATGCGCCGTCTCTACATAATCCTCTACGCACGAACCGCTTACATTGACAATGACATTGGTTTTCAAGTCCTTCAACTGCGGATAAGTTTCCTTGCAGAAATAATCCACGCCCTTGTTCTGAAGTCCGACAGCGTTCAACATTCCCGAAGCGGTCTCGGCCATACGCGGATAAGGATTTCCTTCGCGATGATGCAAGGTCGTTCCCTTTACCACAAAGCCACCAAGTCGTTCAAGGTCAACGAAATCGGCATATTCCAATCCAAAGCCAAAAGTTCCCGATGCTGTCATCACGGGATTCTTCAGCTTCAATCCGTTAAAATCTACATTCAAGTTTACCATAGCAATTGTTTTACATTAAACACTGGTCCTTCGGTGCATACGCACTTGTGACCTTCCTTGGTATTCTGTACGCAACATAAGCAAGCACCGATTCCGCAAGCCATCTTGTTTTCGAGCGAAACCTCGCATTCGACATTGTGTTCCAGCGCCCATTTTGCAAGCGCACGCATCATTGGTTCTGGTCCGCAGGCAAGGATTTCGGTATATGGGAAATTCTCCGACTTGAAAATCGAATGGTCCATTACGGTTCCCTTTTCGCCGAAACTACCGTCATCGGTGGCATAGAACACATTGCCATACTGCTCGTAAACCTCCTTGCGCAAAATGTTGGACTTGCTGCGGTAGCCGAGCAGAATGTCGGGACGGAAGCCGAACCTCTGCATATATCTTGCCGTGAACAGCAACGGAGCCACGCCGACACCGCCACCAACGAGCAGCACCCTACCCGACAACGGCAACGCAAAAGTATTGCCTAGCGGGAAAACAACGCTTATCATATCGCCAAGCTTCGCATTGGCAAGTTTGCCAGTACCTTCGCCAGCAACCTTCACCAACAACTTGATTGTCTGCTTGTCGTAATCGACATCGTGGATGCTTATTGGACGGCGAAGGAAAGTTCCTACCGAGTTGTCAATCTTGACTTCGGCAAACTGTGCCGGCATTATCACCGGCAGTGCGTCCTCGCTCTGCAAGGTGAGCATAAAGAACGAGCCTCCGATCTTTTCGTTTCCGACAACGCGCAAATCTCTGATTACCTTGTTGCTCATATATTATTCTCCTTTGTTTTCGTATCTTTACACTGAACAGAAATTTCTACATTACATTTACCCAAATCGTAAAAATAATTTGAGACAAAGTTAACGATTTTTTTCGAATGTGGAGATAGAAGTTAGATGCTTGTAAAAAGTTTAAATAGTGTAACCAAATTTGGTTATTTTTTATTAACTTTGCCGCCGAAAAACATTGCGTATGTACGACAAGTATCTGAAATACAATAACATTCCGTTTGGCGCTATTCTCGACAGGATAAGAACAAAGGAGAATCTTTCGCAACGCGAACTGGCTTTGCGTTCCGGAATTCCTTACCAGCGAATCAATGATTTCATTGCAAACCGCCGAAGAATTTCGCCCGAGAACTCCCTCCGCTTGGAAAAAGCTTTGGGGATTGATTTCCAGTGCTTTTTCTATCAGGCACAAACGAATTATGATATTTATATGGCAACCAAACAACATTTGGAACAGCCATCCCCCGACAAGTCAAAATTTAGAAAAACATTGTTTTGGGACACCGATTTCGATGCACTTGACTGGCAACACAACTACGAATGGATTATCCAAAGGGTTTTCGACTATGGCAATGGAACGGAAATAAAGGAAACAATACGATTTTACGGCAGAAAAAAGATTCTTGATGTGCTTCGAAGCGTGAAAGATGCATGGAATGAAAAAATCAGAAACATTAACATAAAAAAGTATCTGGAAAATGAGGTTGAGAACTAATATAGCATCGGCTACGTTGCTTGATTGTTTACGAAAAATAATGGCGAATCCAGCATTTGATGATTTCTATCTTGTTGGTGGAACGGCTCTTGCATTGCAAAGAGGTCATCGTATATCAGTTGATATAGATATGTTTACCGACTTGCAATATGGCGAAATGAAAACGGAAGAAATCAAGGATGCTCTCAAAGCAATGTTTTCGTATGTTGAGAATATAGAAAGACTTGATGAGACCAGTTTGGTTTATTCATTATTTGTAGGAAATAATGATGACGACTGTGTGAAACTCGACATTTGCTACGATGAAAAACCTATTTTTCCATTGGTTAATGTTGATGGCATTAGAATGTTGTCCGAGAAGGACATAGCTGCGATGAAAATAAACGCAGCTGCACAAGACAGACGCGCAAAAAAGATTTCTGGGACATTCACGACTTGCTTGAAACCTACTCAATTGAAAATATGGTGGAGTTTGCGATAAAAAGGTTTCCTTGGACGCTTACATTGGAGCAAATTATTGATGGATTCAAAAGACTGCCTATGCTTAACGATTATTCGGAAATCAGATGCTTGAAAGGCAAATACTGGGAGTTTGTCGTTGAAGATTTGATGGAGCTGATTCCAAAGTTGGAGGGAATGGTGGGAAGAATTAGAAATGAGTATGTTCAAGTGGGTAAGTGCGCAACCTTTAGCTTACTGCCATAGCAGTAAATCCGCCACGACAAGTTTAGATGCAATGTTTTGCGCCTGTACGAAAATGCATCATATATCTACATAGAAAATATTTATGGGAA